>Ga0207674_10000044_pt1 | contig 123506 bp, 112 predicted proteins | sample KBSCornC72_FD_184303 | JGI IMG/M metagenome (GOLD analysis project Ga0207674, IMG submission 184303) | Corn rhizosphere microbial communities from Kellogg Biological Station, Michigan, USA - KBS Corn C7-2 (SPAdes) (version 2) | ecosystem: Host-associated > Plants > Roots > Rhizosphere > Soil ...
TGATGAACGTGTTCGTCCACCGCGGTGAAGCCGACAGCGCCGTCCGACAGCTCGAGGAGATCCGGAGACTGCCGCCCGAGCCGCCGCCCGAAGTGAAGTCACTCCTCGCCACGTCGATCGACCTCCTGCGCGCTGGCCAGGTCGCCGACGCTCGGCCGGTAGTCGAGCGCTTCGTGCACATGATGCAGCTCACCGCGCCCTACCAGGCGTCGCTTGCCGAGGTGAAGTGGTTCGACGACCCGATCGTTGGGCGCCCGACGCTCACGTTCGGCCCGCAATCGGTCATCCAGCTTCGCAGCTCTGGCATTTTGCTGACGGATGACTCGACGCACTTCATCGACGCGACAGGAGACGCCGGCCTTCCTGAAGTGGTAGGAAAGCCTGCTGGTGAGGAGCTGCCGGACTCGTTAGGTACGTCCACCACCGTCGCGACCGGAGACTTCAACGGCGACGGCGCCGACGATCTCTTCACCTCTGTCTGGTCGCCGACCGAGCGGCGGTTCGTAACGCACCTCTACCTCGTCGAGCGGTGGCGCTCGCAGGACATCACCGACAAGGCGGCACTCGGGCTCACCGCAGGCGCCGTTGATGCGGCCGTCGCCGACTTCGACAACGACGGCTGGCTCGACCTGTTCGTCATCGGCACCGACGCCCGCGGCCATTTGCTGCGCAACAAGGGCAACGCCGTGTTCGAGGACGTGTCGGCGAAGTCCGGGATCGCGGACGTTCGCGGCGCTCGGAGAGCGCTGTTCGTTGATCTCGACCACGACGGCGATCTCGATCTCTTGCTCGTGGGCGGTGCGCGGAATCTCGTCTACCGCAACAATCTCGACGGCACGTTCACCGAGGTCGGCGAGACGATTGGCCTCGCCGGTCGCGCGCCAGCGCATGACGCAGCGTTCGCGGATCTCGACAACGACGGCCGCATTGACGTCGTGATGGTCACGGACAGTGGAATCGTACTGTACCGGAACACTACCGCCGCTCGCCGCTTCGAGGACGCGACGGCTACCAGTGGCCTGCCCACGACTGGGGCCTGGAGCACGGTCACGATTGCCGACTACGACAACGATGGCACGCTCGACCTGCTGTTGACTCGTCGCGGTAGCGCACCGGAGCTCTGGCGGAACGATGGCACCGGGAAGTTCATGCGCGATGATCGATCGCGTCAGGCGTTAGGTGCGTTGACGTCAGTGGCTGGCTTGCATGCCAGGTTCGTGGACGTCAACAACGACGGCTGGCTCGATCTAGTGTTGGTCGGGAAGGCCGGTGCCGGCCGGCGCAGCAGCTACCTCCTGCGTAACGATGGCGCGGGCGCATTCAAAGACGCATCGAACCTGTTGCCTTCGACGTTAGGCGCTGGTGTGTCGATTGCCGCGCTGGACGTGGACAACGACGGCGACATGGATCTCGTGGTGGGCGACGAGCGCGGCGTCCATCTGCTCGCGAACGAAGGAGGCAACACGCGCCTCTCCGCCCAGATCGCCCTGACCGGGCTGCGCACCGGGAGCGGGAAGAACAATGACTTCGGCATCGGCGCCAGGCTCGATCTTCGCGCCGGCGAGCTGCACGAGACACGCGTCGTCACGAGCCGCCTCACGCATTTTGGCCTGGGCTCGCACCTCAAGGCTGACGTCCTCCGTATTCAGTGGCCGAACGGCGTTCCGCAAACCATCTACTTCCCTGGCAGCGACCAGGACGTCCTCGAGCTCGAGACGCTCAAAGGCTCGTGCGCATTCCTCTATACGTGGGATGGCCGGGGCTTCCGCTTCGTGACTGACGTGATGTGGCGGAGCGCGTTAGGCATGCCGGTCGGTCTCATGGGCAGTGACGAGGACGGCGAAACCATGTACGCACCGGCAGGCGCGTCGCAGGAATTCCTCCGGATTCCCGGCGCTGCGCTGAGGCCGCGCAACGGCCGGTATGTCATGCAGCTCACCGAGGAGCTCTGGGAGACCGCCTACGCTGATGAGATGAAGCTGCTTACGGTGGACCACCCGGATTCCGTGGATGTCTTCGTTGACGAGCGCTTCGTCCCCCCAGGCCCGGTCAAGCTTCGTCTCTATCAGGTAGTCGGGCAACACGCGCCGCTTTCCGCCGTCGATGATCGCGGCAACGACGTCCTTGCACAGTTGCGGGAGCACGATGACATCTTCGTCTCGAACCTGACCCCCCAACGCTACCAGGGACTTGTCGAGCAGCATGACCTGACGCTCGACCTGGGCCCTGAAGCCGGTGGGCCAGGATCACTGCTCATTCTGCGTGGCTGGATCTACCCGACCGACGCGAGCATCAACGTCGCCGTGTCACAACAGGCCACGGTGAAGCCCATGTCGCCGGTGCTCGAGGTGCGTGGCGCGAATGGCCAGTGGACGCCTGTGAAGCCGGACCTCGGTTTCCCATCAGGCAAGAGCAAATCGATCGTCGTCGACCTCGCTGGCAAGTTTCCCACGAGTGACCATCACGTCCGCATCCGGACGAACATGCAGATCTACTGGGACCAGGCGATCGTCGCACGCGAAGCCCCCGCGGTGGCGGCGAAGGTCGACACGCTCGCCCCGCTCTCGGCCGATCTGCATTTCCGCGGTTTCTCGAAGACGTATCGAAAGGGTGGCCGCTACGGTCCGCACTGGTTCGACTACTCACAGGTGACCAGGGAGTCGCCGTGGCGCACGATCGAGGGCGCGTTCACGCGCTTCGGCAATGTCCTCCCCCTGCTCGACCGTTCGGATGACATGTACATCATCATGGCGCCGGGCGACGAGACCACCGTCGAATTCGATGCCCGATCCGCTGCGTCGTTGCCGCAAGGGTGGACGCGAGACTTTCTTCTCTACACGGACGGCTGGATCAAGGACTCTGACCTGAACACGGCGTTCGGCACCACGGTCGCCCCGCTGCCGTTTCACGGCATGAAGGAGTACCCATACGCCCCGGGCGAGGCATACCCGACCGATTCAACTCACGAGCGTTTCGCGCGGGAGTACAACACCCGCGTCCTGAAACGCCACTAAGCGGTTGCGCAGTTGAATAACCAATAACCAATTCCAGTAACCAATAACCAGTTCCAGCAACCAATAACCAGTTCCAGTAACCAATAACCAGTTCCAGTAACCAATAACCAGTTCCAGCAACCAATAACCAGTTCCAGTAACCAATAACCAGTCCCAGTAACTACTTACCTGTCGCTGTGTTCCGTCGCCCCGCCGCTACCGTTAGGCGCCTTGTTATCGCGGTCCCCTTCTTCGCCGCGATCGGCCTCGCGTTCCGCCTGAACAGCGGCCCCATTCGCGCACCCGCCGACGCCACCAACCCCGGCTTCGTGCTCGACGATGCGACGAAAGCCGCCGGCATCACGTTCGTTCACCATCGCCCGTCATTCGATCCGAGGATCACGAACGTCGAACCTCACGTCGCGGCACTCGGTGCCTCCGTCTCCGTCACGGATTTCGACGGCGACGGCTTGCCCGACCTCTACTTCACGAACAGCCGGTTCGGCGAGCCTAACGCGCTCTACCGAAACAAGGGCGATGGCACGTTCGAGGACGTGGCGGCAACCGCGGGCGTCGCCGACCTGAACCGCCCCGGCGAAGGCGTCTCTATGGGCGGCGTATGGGGCGACTTCGACAACGACGGCCGCGAGGACCTGCTCGTCTATCGTTACGGCTACCTCGCCCTGCTGAGGAACGTGGATGGCAAGCGGTTCGAGGACGTCACGCAGACCGCCGGTCTCCGTCGCTGGGTGAACAGCAACGGCGCAATCTGGTTCGACTACGACCGCGACGGCCTGCTCGACCTGTACATCACCGCGTACTTCCGAAGCGACATTGACCTGTGGCACCTCACGACCACACGGATCATGCACAACAGCTTCGAGTACGCGACCAATGGCGGGAAGAACCTTCTCTTCCATAACGTCGGTGGAGGCAAGTTCGAGGACGTGACCGACAAGCTCGGCGTCGGCAGCACGCGGTGGACGCTGGCAGCAGCGTCCGCGGACTTCGACGAGGATGGCTGGCCGGATCTCTACCTCGCGAACGACTACGGCCCCGAGGAACTGTTCCTCAACGACCATGGTAAACGCTTCGTGCCGGTAACGGCGGGTCTCTCGAGCGAGTCCAAGAGCGGGATGTCTGTCGCGTTAGGCGACGCGTTCAATCGTGGACGACTGGACGCCTTCGTCACGAACATCTCGGAGCGAGGCTACCTCTTTCAGAACAACAACCTCCGCCTCAACCGCCTCGTGGACGCCAAGCGGTTCGTCAACGTGGCCGAGGGCGCGGTTGCCGACGCCGGTTGGGCATGGGGCGCACAGTTCGGAGACCTCAACAATGACGGTATGAACGAGCTCTTCGTCGCGAACGGCTTCATTTCCGCCGACAGCACGACCAGCTACTGGTACGCCATGTCGAAGATCGCCGGCGCCAATGGACGCCTCTTCGAGGACGCCGCCACGTGGCCGGCGTTCGGTAACGCGAGCCTGTCGGGCTACGAGCGGTCACGCGTGTATCTCAACCGCGGCGTCGCCGGCTGGACTGATGTGGCCGAGCGCGTTGGTGCCACGGATACGTATGACGGTCGCGCTGTCGCGTTCGCCGACCTCGAGAACCGCGGCGCGATCGACGTAATCATCGCAAATCAGAACCAGCCGGCGACGCTCTATCGTACGACGCCTGACTCGGCAAACCACTGGGTCGAGTTTCACCTCATCGGTACACGCAGCAACCGCAGCGCGATTGGCGCCGAGGTGGTTGTCGAGTCCGGCGATCTCAGGCAGCGCCGGATCGTCGATGGCGGAATGGGCTTCGCCAGCCAGAACGATCGTCGGTTGCACTTCGGGCTCGGACGGCGCGAGTGGGTCGACCGCGTCGTGATCCACTGGCCGTCCGGCACCGAGCAGGTACTGCAGCATCCGCTGATCGACCGCCTGGTCACCGTCACCGAGCCCGCGCGCTGATGACACGTCGTCATTCCGAGCGCGGGCGCCCGCGTCAGCGGGCAGGTCAGGAATCCTCAGGGTCCCGATGACGGAACTTGCCAGTACAGCGTCCACGACACTTTCCTGGAAAGAACGCGCTCGGCGCATCGATCCGCGGTACCTCATCGCGTTTCTCATTACGCTGGTGCTGGTGCTCGCGCAGCTTCGCTACCACATCGTCGGTGGGTATGAGCGACTTGCCGTCGCGCTGCTCGCCTGCACTGCAACAGAAGCGCTGCTCTCGTGGTTCGACCGCGGCAAGGTGGTCAACCTCCAGAGCGCGTACATCAGCGGACTCAGTCTGACGCTGCTTGAGAAGCCACAAGGGGCGGCGCTATGGCCGATCGCGTTAGGCGGCTGGCTGGCGATCTCCTCCAAGTACGTCCTGCGCTATCGCGAGAATCATCTCTGGAACCCGACGAACTTCGCCATCGTCACGCTGCTGCTGGTCGCGCCCGAGCACATCTCGGTATTGAGCCATCAGTGGGGCAACGACCTCGCGACGAACCTGGTGATCTGGGTGTTCGGGCTGGTGATCGCATCGCGCGTTCGCGTCCTCCACATCACGCTCACGTACGTCGCCGCCTTCTTCGCGCTGAACACGGTTCGAAGCCTCGTGCTCGGTCAGCCGATTCTCCCCGAGATTGCGCCGATCACGGGGCCAATGTATCAGCTGTTCGTGTTCTTCATGATCACGGACCCGCGGACCGTCGTGCGCGGCCGGCGTCCTCAGATGATCGTTGCGGTCATCATCGCCTTCGTGGAAGCGATGATCCGGTTTGCGTCGGATCACGCGTGGCCGCTTCCGACCGCATTCAACGCGGCGCCGCCGCTTGTGGCGCTGTGGCTGGTGGGCCCGGCGGCGAAGTGGATCGACCTGCACCGCGCCGGTCCGCGAAAGCCGGTTCCGGTCCCATTCCCCGAAGCGCAGGTAACGCCGCCAGTATCTGCTCGCGGGTCATCCCCAGTAGCGAGTGGCGCTCGATGAGCACGTCGAGGTCCACGGGATAGAGGTTGCGGCGCGCGGCGTCCGCGAGCCCGGCAATGTTCCGTGGCGCAATCGCCGCGCTCGCCCATTCCACATAGCGACGTCGATCGTCTGCGCTTCCCGTGTCGCCCAGAGCACGCGTGATCTCCCGCAGCTGTCGGAGGCTTTCGCGGGGTAGCGGCTCGAGCACCGCGTCTCCCACTCCCAGCAAGCCGCTCCACGCGACGTCATCCTCGGGCGCGATACGCTGCTTGACCTCCGAGAACGACACGGCCGCGAAATACAGCATCGCGTGCGCCGCGAAGAGGTCGAAGTGTGCCATGGCCTCGTACGCACCCGCTACCATGCGGTCGATCTGGTCGGCCTCCAGCGCAAGGACCGTCGCGTAGCGGCCAAGCTCGCCAGCGTTAGGCACCGCCCGGTGCGCGGCGTGGCGCTCGAACATGAGGGCGAGACGCTCGATCGCACGCAGCCCCCACGCGATGCCCGTCGAGAAGAGTGGGTCGACGAACGCGTACGCGTGCGGGAGCAGCACCCACCGTTCCCCTGTTGCCTTCGTGAGCCGATGTTGCACGGAGGGCATGAACCTGATCGGCATGACGGGTGTCGCGTCGCCGAACACTGCTCCAATCGTGGGATACCGCTCGAGCAGTAGAGCCCAGAGGCGATCCGGGTTCCTGCCACTGCCAAGCGCGGCAAGGCCACGCGGTGTGAGCGAGAACCCGGCGCTCGTGACACCATCGTCGAATCGAAGGCTGTACATCCACCCTTCATCGATCAGGTGGTGCACGGCGGCCCGGTCGTCGGGATATGGTCCGTCCGGCAGACCTCGCGCGACGTCTCGCACCGAACCCACATCGGTGAAGTGGCTGAACACGAGCGCGGAACGTGTCTCGGTGTGATCAAGCCCGGAGGGAATGTCGAGCTGCCGTGCCAGAAACCCGCCCGGCCCCGACGCGTCGATCACGAACGAGGCGTCGAGCTCGATCGGCTCGCCACTTCGGCTCCCCGAGAGCTGCACCCGATCTGACTCGAATCGAGCGGTCGTGATCTCCGTCCGATCCAGGTAGTCCACGCCTGTAGCCACTGCCTGCCGAACGAAGTGATGATCCACATCGGCGCGCACCCAATGCGTGTCCGCTACGACATCGTTAGGGCTTGCCGAAACGAGTAGCCGCTCTGAGTCGAGGCCGCGGTCCGCAACCGTTTCTCCGGGATGGTGCCGGTAGAACGTGAAGCCGCGTTTGAGCCCACGGCGAACATCCGGGTAGTGCTTGAGCCAACGGCCGTGCGCGGCAAGACGATAGCAGTCCGCGAGGCCGTATCGTCGCCCGAGCCGCTCCAGCGACAGATTAGCCAGCGGCGTCGTCGACTCGCCGATGGCAAACCGGGGATGCGCTACGCGTTCGAGCAGCACTACGTCGTACCCGAGGACCGTGAGCACGCGCGCCATGAGCGAGCCCGAGAACCCGCTCCCGACGACGGCGACGTCGTAACGCTCGCGCGTCACTGTCCCTCGCACGCCGAACACGGGATTCGCGGCTCGAACCGCCCCGTTAGGTTGATCCGACCGAGTCGTTCGATCCGTGCTGAGCAGCACTCGCCGCACGTGGCCAGCCGGTGTGCATCCCACAGGTCAACCGTGACCACAGTCGGGGCGAAACCAAGGCATCGGTCCAGTGCGTCTTCCAGTCCCGATAACGTGGGCGGCGTGTAATGCCCGAGCGCTTGTAGCCGATCGACCTCACCGTTGCCGCTGCGTACTGGAATGATCGCTACGACGGCGGCCCCCCGCCGCGCCGCGTATTCGACCGCGTGAACTGTCCACTGCACAGCCTCGTGTGCAGGCACATATGGCGGGTTGAGCAGCACGAACGTACGAAGCGCGATGGCGTGATCGGCCAGAAAACTCGCTGCTTGGGCAAACCGCGTTAGGCTCAGCCGCTTATTCAGGTGCTCGATAGCGGCGGGATGCGTTGTCTCGAGCCCGATCGCGACTTCCAGACTTCCCGACAACATCCGCGCGACCTCGAGCGTCCGCGGGCCTACTGTACGCGCGTGCGATTCCACGGTCACGCTGGTGAACGGTGCCGCTAGAGCCGCGATTGCCGGCAGGTCCTGTACAGGCACGGCGCGCGCGTCGAAGAAGTTGCTGGCGTTGTAGAGCTTGAGGCGGTCCGGAACAGGAGGCGGCGTCACATCGAGCACTTCCTTCAACTGCCAGGCGAGCGCTCCGGCTGGTGTGGGCCCGTCGATCGTCCACCGCCACAGGTCGCAGAATGAACAGGTGTACGGACACTCCGCGCCGGCCAGAAATACCGTCAGCGCGCGTTCGACCGTCCCATCCGGCCTGCGTTCTTCTTCGACCAGCGAACCGTGCGCACGCCATGGATCGACCCACGGCTTGGGTGCTCGCAGCGTTCGAATGCGCTGGTCGGCGGTCGTTCCGATCACACCGCTGCCGCGTGCAGCGACTCGAAGTGGCGTCGGTACCGCGCCTCGTTCTGCGGGAAAAGCCGCTTGATCTGCGACTCGGCCACAGACCCGTGCTGGAACCGGCGTTTCTCGAACACCGGCATGTCGAATTGCAGCACTGAGCGAATGCCGCGCTTCACGATCTCGCCCTTGAGCGCGTACAACCGGTCGTGCGCCCCCTCGGTCAACTGCGCGAACGGGATCGCTTCGGCCACCTCGATCACGTTAGGCCTCGTGTACGGGCTGAATCCCACGAAACCTTGCGCCCGAGCACATGCGTAACTGCGCACGCATCCACGGCTGTACCCGCCCGAGTAGGTGATCGAGTGCTTGATGGACTCGACTCCCCAACCTTCCTGATATAGCATGCGGTTGTTGACGACGCTGCGGATCGTCAGCTCGCTGTTCACCTCGATCGGATAGTCCTTGAGGTTCTCGTCGCCACCGTCGCCGTCCACGATGAGACGCCAGTCGGGATAGCGCTCGCGGATTCCCTCGAGCAGCGCGAGGTTCACCGCGGCGCATTCGACATCCAGCGGCTTGTAGTCCTCGATGACGGCAACCGCACGCAGCGGGTCGAGTGCGCTGGACGGCACGTCGATCACTTCGCCGAGCATCTCCAGATCGACTCGCGTTAGGAATTCACGAGCCTGACGGGCATCGGCACCCTGTCCATCGACCGTGAGCGTGAACGCCTTGAGCCGTGCCGGCGACTGGCCTTGGTTGAGCAGCAACTTGTAGAGACACAGAAGAACCGATGCGCTGTCCACTCCACCCGAGAACTCGACACCAATGGGCTCGTCGCCGTCCTGTGCCTCGAGCCAGCTTTGAAGCTCGCTGTATAGCGCCTCGATGTAGCGTGTCCCGATGACGTCGAGATCGGGAGGCAGCACGCCGCGCGGCGGATCGAAGAAGCGCTTGTGCACCGGATTCGGGTCGGGACACCCGATCAGTCGGAGCGTCGTGATGTGATGCGCCGGCACCATGCGCGTGTAGCTCGGATGGAATTGCTCCGCCCACCCACGTCGCGCGAGCTCCTCGCCGATCACGTCGATTCGCTCGGCCACGATCAGCACGGGCCCTTCGCTCGCTTTCGCAAGGAAGTAGCGCAGTGGCCGATCGAGGCTCCGCGCGAGCACGACTCGCTCGCCCTCCTGCGCGACGAGCGCAAACGAGCCTTCGAGCTCGCACACCCCGTCGGCGTCGAGTGCGAGCAACCGCCGCTGTGCCTCTACCTCGCTGACGCTCCAGAGGCACTGTGAATCCGACGGTACGAGATTGATGACGTGCGCAATTGGGTGAGTCATGCGACAACTCTTCTCATCGTTAGGCCGATTCCCGATTCCCGATTCCCGATTCCCGACGCCCAACACGGGCACGGATGACCGACTTGATTCCACCGCGAACATTGAAGTCGCCAACGACCTCCATCCATCGCGGCTTAGCGCGCGCACTGAGGTCATCGAGAATGCGGTTCACAGCGCGTTCATAGAAAATGCCGTCGTTGCGAAAACTCCAGAGATAGAGCTTGAGGCTCTTGAGCTCGATGCATACGTCGGCTGGAACGTAGGTGATGACGATCGTGCCGAAATCCGGTGCGCCACCCTGCAGCAGCGCGAGCTCCTTCGCGTCACTTTCCACTCCCCCGAGTGGACAGAGCGATGTGAACTCGGGACACGTCATGTCGATCTCGTAATCCCGGTCGGGATACGGATTCGGAAAGGTCTCCAGCAGTTCCGGTTGTGGCATGCGCGAAAGGATGCACGGCTGGCGAGTCGCGAGCAACGCATGCTCGCGAAGCCATCCACCGGAACCGCAATGTGCGCGTCTTCACTCGAGGCGCGAGACCTGCATTACATACTACTCTGCCGCGGGCTCGACCGTGGTGACCCTGCGTGTCCTGTGAGCGTCGCACACATGATGGTGCGTGTGGTGTGAGCGTCGCACACATGATGGGCCGTTAATGACCGCGAGTATGGACACGCATCGTACCGCGTCGTAGGTTAGCAAACAGGAGCCGGTGCTTATGCGCCGGCCAACGCCGCCGCGAGAACGGCGTGGCGGCACCTGCCCCCCGGCACGCCCGGGGGGCTCTTCTTTTCTGGACATCCGTCGCGTGAAAATCAAAACCCTCGCGATGCCTCTCGTTGTGAGAGTGACATCCCGAGGGTTTCGCCTTTTAGCCGTCGCCCGTCCCTGGCTCTTACTCCCCGTCCTTCAGCTTCTTCGACATCTCCTCGAGTATCCGCCGCTCATCACTCGTCAGGCTATCGAGACCGTGCTCGGAGATCTTGTCGAGCACCACGTTGAGCTGATCATCTGGTCGCTTCGGAGCGACCTTGGGACTCGGGGTCGGCGGGGAGCTGGCCTGGCGTCGCGCCACCGCAGCCTTGCTCTTCGCCACGATGTCATCGACCTCCTGCACCTTCTCGCGCGAGCGAGGCAGCCGGGGAATCGGCCTTGGCGTCTCGTCCGGAACATCCGGAATCTGCGAGACCCGCTGCTTCAACCGATCGAGACTCGTTGCGGACGACGTCCGGAGATACAGCCAGCCAGCAGCAAGGCCTCCCAGATGGGCGAGATACGCGACCCCAGTGAGACGATCCGTCCCGGCAACTTGGGTCCCCGCCATTCCCGTGATGAGAATCACCGCTGCCAGCATCGCAACGGTCCACTTCACCCTGAGTGGTACCACGCCGAACACATAGATCTCATCGTCCGGCCAGCGCATCGCGTACGCGAGCATCACGCCGAGCACGGCCGCTGACGCTCCGAAGAGAATCGCATTGCGCGCAAACAGCAGGTGCGCAAACCACCCGCCGAGTCCGCAGAGGATGTAGTAGCGAGCGAACTCCCCCGCGCTCCAGGCACGCTCGATCCGCGGACCGAACAGGTAGAGCGTGTACATGTTCAAGGCGAGATGCCAGAACCCGCCATGCACGAACATGTACGTCGCGATCGTCCACCACGACCGCCCGAGGTCATGCACCTCGAACCCGAGGGTCTGCTGCACGTCCTCCGGACGCACTACCGTCAGCTGCAGGAAGTAGATCGCGACGTTGATCGCGATCAGCCACTGCACGGCGGGCGTGATCCGGGGACTCTCGGTGTCGTCGGTGATCTGGTAGGACATGCGGGGCCTGCTACAGCAATATACGGCTCAACGAGGAATCACAACTATACAGTCCGGCACAACCGCCTGTTCCTGGTCTGTTCCTGGAACGTTTGGGCTATCCCTCTACGCCCGACGCAGTTCCCTCGTTGTTTCTCGTCCAGCGGATCCGTTGACTCCGCTACCGCAGCGCCGCCGGCCCTGGTATGCGCAGAGCCAGACGAGTGTCGCCGTGAATCGTGATGGCCTGCTCGATCAGCGTAGCCCAACGTCGGTCGAGCGTCGGTCGCTCTCCAGTCGGGCCAGGATGCACCACAATCATCGTGCCGGCACTTGCCCCATGCGCCTGCTCGACGATCCGTATGAGTTGGCCGTCACTCGTGTCGTCGCGCGCCACGAGCACGAGCGCATGATCGCACCCGGCAGCCGCCGCCTCGCGCAACGTCTCGAGCGGACGATCCACCGGCCGCGCATTCGTCGACAGCTCGAGCGTCACCTGCACGAGCTTGAGCCACTGTTTGAGTGACCCGATCGATTCGGGCCGCTCACCGTCGGTATCCACCATCACCGGCGCCTTGCCAGTCACCTGACCCAGCACCGTTGCAAGAAACTCCGGATTGCCGAGCGCGTCGCGGCCAGAGATCGCGATCGAGTGATACGTCGATCGCGTGAGAATCCGATCGATCTCGCGCGCGAGCGCGTCCGCCCGGTACATCGTCGCCGTCTCGGCCTCTCCCGCAAACCGCACGAACAGTTGCCGACGCCCCTGCCATACCCCTTGCGACTGAATCCCGGAGGGTACACCGGCGAGTGCGGCAGTCAGTACAGGCGTCGGCATTACGGGTCTCCTTGGGTCTCCAGCGCGAGCCGCACGATCCGGTCGCAGAGTTCGGGAAACGAGATTCCTTGAGCGGCGGCGGCTTGAGGAATCAGACTCAGCGCCGTCATTCCCGGAAGGGTGTTCGCCTCGAGACAGTAGAACACCCCATCAGGGGACATGCGAAAATCGATGCGCGCGTACCCCCGCAATTTCAGCGCGCGAAATGCGCGTCGTGCAAGATCCTGAATCGTGCGCGTTTCTTCGGCCGTGAGATCCGCGGGGAAAATCTCACGCGCCATTCCCGCAGTGTACTTGCATTCGTAGTCGTAAATCTCGTGCACCGGGATGATTTCGCCAACCGGCAATGCCTCATCTCCGAGAATTCCGACGGTAAGCTCACGGCCGGGGATGAACTGCTCCACCATGACCTCGTCGTCGTACTTCGCCGCCTCGTCGATGGCACCCCACAGCGCCCCGATCTCCCGCACGATCGAGAGCCCCACCGTCGATCCCTGCTTGCTTGGCTTTACGATGACTGGCAGTCCCAGTTTCTGCTCTACTTCCGTAGCGAAGCCTCCGATTCCCGATTCCCGACTTGTCCCGAGCGAAGCGAGGGATCGCCCGATTCCCGAGATTGGTGCCATGCGCCAATCCGCAGTCGGAACCCCCGCCGCCCGAAAGAGGTGTTTCGAAAGGTCTTTATCCATCGCGAGCGCGCTCGCGAGGTGCCCACTCCCTGTATACGGCACGCCAGTCAGGTCCAGCAATGCTTGGAGCGTCCCGTCTTCGCCCTGCCCGCCGTGCAGCGCAAGAAACAGGACATCGGTCTGGGGTAGCGACCGCAGCGTCCCTGGCAGTTGTGCGTTCAGTCGCACCAGCGCCTGAACGTCCGGCGGGATCGTATTCACGATCTTCCCACTGAGCAGCGCCTGCTCGTCCGGCGCCGACAGAATGCCGTGCGCCGTATCCACCGACAGCACTTCATGGCCACACGAACGAAGCGCTTCGGCTACTCGTACGCCCGAGGCGAGCGAGACATCGCGTTCGGCGGAGGTTCCGCCCATGAGAACCGTGATCTTCAAGGCAGCGTCCGAAGGGGGGCGTGAAAGCGCGACGAGGGAACGGCTAGCGCGCCATCATGAACGACAGCATGTCCGATCGCGTCACAATCCCCTGAATGGTGCCATGGTCCTGGACGAGTACCGCGGGATTCGACTTGGAGAGGAGCTTGACGATCGCGTCCACGGCATGCCCAGCGTCGACCACCGGAAACGGCGCGTCCATGATGTCGCTTACGGTCTGGTCGAGCACCTTCGCGTTCTCGAGACTCTTCGCCGAGAGCGACCAGTCACTCACCGAACCAACGCACGTCGCGCTGTCCATCACCGGCAACTGCGACACGTCGTGAAGACTCATCAGCCGAAGCGCCTGACGCACCGTCTGGCCCGGTGCGACGCTCACGATCACGGGTGCGCTTCCCTCTTTCGTGCCGAGGACGTGCGCCACCGTTGCGCGATCGGTATCGAGCAGCTGATTTTCGCGCATCCACTCGTCGCTGTACAGCTTCGACAGGTACCGCTCACCGGTGTCACAGAGCACCGTCACCACCAGGGCGTCTGGATCGTTGATCCGCCGCGCGACATTGAGCGCCACATGACCGATCAGTCCCGATGAGCCACCGGCGAAGAGACCCTCTTCTCGCGTGAGGCGCCGAGCCATCGCGAACGCTTCCTTGTCGCTCACCGTCTGGAACTCGTCGATCACACCCATGTCGAGCGTGCCCGGAATCTTGTCTTGTCCGATCCCCTCGACCTTGTAAGGCGTCCCCTCGACCTTGTTCGCCCCGTGACTCCGCCAGTACTCGGCCAGGATGGAACCCTGCGGATCGCCGACGATGATCTGGACCTTGGGATTCTTTTCCTTGAGGTACCGCCCCACGCCCGTCACCGTGCCGCCCGTTCCCGCGCCGGCTACAAAATGCGTGATCCGGCCTTCGGTCTGCTCCCATAGTTCCGGCCCCGTCGTCGCGTAGTGCGCCTCGGGATTGGCATCGTTGTAGAACTGGTCCGCCAGGATAGCGTTAGGCGTTTCCTTCGCGATGCGCTTCGCCATCATCACGTAGCTATCCGGATGGTCGGGCGGTACCGCCGTCGGCGTGATGATCACCTCCGCACCGAACGCCTTCAGGAGTCGGACCTTCTCCTGCGACATCTTGTCCGGCATCGTGAAGATGCAACGGTAGCCCCGCAGCACCGCCGCGATCGCGAGCGCAACACCCGTGTTGCCACTGGTCCCTTCGACGACGGTCCCACCAGGCTTGAGCCGCCCTTCACGCTCTGCACGCTCGATGATCGGAAGCCCGATGCGGTCCTTCACCGAGCCGCCAGGATTGAAGATCTCCGCCTTCGCGTACACCGGCGTCCGCATCCCGCGCGTCACCTTGTTCAGGCGAATGAGCGGCGTCCACCCCACCGTGTCGAGAACAGACTCGTAGGGCGTTCGGTTTCGCTCCACGAACGCCGGAGCCGTTGGTGTCGTTTGCGACATAAGCGCCCTAGTCTCTCGGTTTGAGCACCGTGTCTCCCGGCAGTGGCAATGCTTCCGGATGACGAAAATAGACGGGGAAGAGTACCGAGATCGCCAGTGGAGCCCCTTTGGCAAATGCGGGCTTGAAGCGCAGATCCCGGGCGCCGCGCACAGCAGCCGTATCGAGCGCTGCATAGCCCGAGCTCTCCACCACCGACGTCGACTCCGGACGCACCGCCCCCTGGGCATCGATATGAATACGGAGCGTCACGTTACCCTGCACTTTCTGCGCGTAGAGCTCTGGCGGGTACTTGAAGGGTAGCTCCGTGTTCTGCATGACCGGCAAGGAGTCCGGCACGAGACTCGACTGAAGCGCCTCGATCATCTTCTTCGCGTCACGCTTGTCGATGCAGGCCGACTGGGCGAGGGCGAGGGCGATCGACGCTGCACCAGCAACCACACGCCGGGTCCGCCATGGCCGAATCATCCGCCAGCGAGGCGTCCCGCCCTCATGCATTGCGCTGACCCGACCTTGCCTCGTCCACGAGCTTCGCGAGCTGATCGAGCGCCTGCAGTGGTGTCATCGTATTGATATCCAGCTCGCGCAGCCGCTCGATCACGGGATGCGGCGGGCCGAAGAGTCCGAGCTGCTCGGTAGGCGTCACCATGACATCGGCTCGCACCGAGCGCGCCACAGGCTTCCCGCCACTCGAGTGCTCGTCACGGCGCTCGCCCTTCCGGCCCAGCGCCGTCGCCATCTGCGCGCCCTCGCCTTCGAGCAGGGCAAGGACCTCGCGCGCACGCCCCAGCACTGGCGCAGGGAGCCCAGCGAGCCGGCCAACCTCGATGCCGTACGAGCGATCGGCACCACCCGGCTGCAGACGATGGAGAAACAACACCTGCGGCGCAGTACCTTGCGGTCCAGCCACTTCACGAACCGCGACGTTATAGTTGCGGACTGCGTCTAATTCGTCCGCTAGCTGTGTCAGCTCGTGGTAGTGCGTTGCGAAGACCGTTTTGCACGCGAGCCCGTCGTGTAGATGCTCGCTCACCGCCCAGGCGATCGAGACGCCGTCGTACGTTGACGTCCCGCGGCCGATCTCGTCGAGCAGCACGAGACTCCGCTGCGTCGCCGTGTGGAGGATCGCGCTCGTCTCGGCCATCTCCACCATGAACGTCGACTGTCCGCGGACCAGGTTGTCGCTCGCACCCACACGAGTGAACACACGGTCGACGATGCCAATACGCGCGTGCGCCGCGGGTACGAAGCTTCCCACCTGCGCGATCAGCACGATCAACCCGATTTGCCGCAGGATCGTGGACTTACCGGCCATGTTTGGCCCGGTGAGGATGATGAGCCGTGCGTCGTCCGTGAGTCGCGTGTCGTTAGGTATGAACTGCTCGCGCGGCATCATGCGCTCCACGACCGGATGCCGCCCGCCGACGATCTCGAGGGTGAACTCCTCCGTCATCTCCGGCCGCGAGTAGCCCTCGCGCTCAGCCACCTCGGCGAACGTGGCAAGTACGTCGAGTGCCGCCACCAGGTTCGCCGCCTGTTGCAATCGCCGGATCTCGCCGCCCACGCGCGTGCGAAGCTGGTCGATGAGCTCGCGCTCGCGTGCTTCGATCCGCTCGGTCGCCGTCAGGACACGCTCCTCGTATTCCTTGAGCGCCGGAGTGACGTAGCGCTCCGCGCCGGTTAGCGTCTGGCGTCGCTGGTAGTCGGCCGGAATGAGATGCCGGTTGGCGTTCGAGATTTCGATGTAGTAGCCGAAGACCCGGTTGTAGCCCACCTTGAGCGACGCGATGCCGGTGCGCTCGCGCTCTACCGCCTGGATCTGCGCGATCGCGTCCTTGCCGCCGCTCCGCAGCGTGCGTAACGCATCCAGGTCCGGGTCCACACCCGACCGAATGGCGTCCTCCTCGCCGACGACATGTGGCGGCCGCTCGACGAGCGTTGCGATGATCTGTTCCGCAATGTCGCTGCACGATTCCCAGCGCGTCGCAATCGTCGCCAGCACCCCTGCCGTACCTAACGACTTCATCGCCTGCTCGACCGCCGGCATCCGCGCCAGAGAATCGCCGAGAGCGCGGAGCTCGCGGGGCGTCGAGCGCCCTGCGGCCGTCTTGCTCGCAAGCCGCTCGAGATCGCGCACGCCGTCGAGCGCGGCACGCATCGACGCGCGGATGATCGGATCAGCGACCAATGCTCCCACCGCATCGAGCCGCTGATCGATCGCCGAGCGCTCGACCAGCGGGGCAAGGATCCATCGCCGGAGCATACGCGCCCCCATCGGCGTGAGCGTGCGGTCGAACACGCCCAGAAGCGTCCCGGATAGATCTGCGCCACGAGACGAACCGATACCGTCGCCGCCGCGGAGTGACTCGACCAACTCGAGATTGCGTCGTGTCATCTCGTCGAGCGGCATGGTGCCGCCACTGTGCTCGAGCACCGGCCGCGCGAGATGCGGCACCCCACCCGGCTGCAGCTCGCGGAGGTAGCGCAGCAGCGCACCTGCCGCACCCATCGCGCCAGCAGCATTGTCGCCAATCCCGAGGCCAGCGATCGACATCACGCCAAAATGCCGTGCCAGTTCGTCGGCGGCGAGCGCTGGGTCGAACTCCCACGCGTCGCGCTCGGTCACGAGTGCTCCGTCCGCGCGTAGTGACGTCGAGCGTGACCGGTCCGGCTCGCCTCGCGGAACGAGAATCTCCCGAGGAGAGAACCGCGCGAGCATGGCCGGCGCATCGGAGACGGTCACCAGCGTTAGGCGGAACTCTCCCGTCGAGACATCCGCGGCAGCAATGCCGACTACCTCCCCGGTAGCGTGCACGGCACACAGGAAGTTGTTTCGCGCGCCGTCCAACAGATCGTCCGAAAACGCGGCACCGGGTGTGACCGTCTCTACGACCTCGCGACGGACGATTCCCTTCGCGAGCTTGGGATCCTCCACCTGCTCGCAGATCGCGACCCGGAACCCCTGCTGCACGAGGCGACGCAGATACTCCCCGACGGCCTTCACCGGAACACCGGCGAGTGGCACCTCCGCGGCGCCCCCGTTGTTACGCGCCGTCAGCGTTAGGCCGAGATGACGTGACGCAGTCTCGGCGTCGTCGTAGAACATCTCGTAGAAGTCGCCCATGCGAAATAGCAGGATCGCGTCCTGATGGCGCGACTTGATCTCGCGATACTGCTGCATGAGCGGCGTGGCTTCTCGACTCATGGTCGTTCTGCCTCGACAATCATCCCTTTGACGTTGACCTGAGTCAGTTCCCGCAAGACTTCCGCCGCCCGATCGCGGGTCGGATACCGCCCAACGCGCACGCGGAATGGCTTGCTCGTGCCAACGATTCGCACGTTATAGCCTCGAGTCGACAGTCGCTTCGCGAGCACCTCAGCCGAGTCGCGAGTAACGAACGCGGCGGCCTGGACGCTGTATTCCTGTCGGGCCTTCGTTGACGTTCCGGTAGTGCGCGCGGCCGCAATGGTCGTATCGCCAACCGCACCGGTTGCGGCGAGGTTCGCACACCGCGGCGTGTAGTAGTCGAGTTGATTGCGAAGCTCCACGTCTGCCGTCAGCGTCTCGCGAGCCGCCGAGACGGCGGCGCACCCCGCGACGATGTCACCGTCGCCGAACGAGAGTTGCGCGAGCATGACATTCGCGCGAGCACTCATCGAGCCGTATGGGTGCTCGCGCTGGATCCGCGTGAGATGTGCGCGCGCGCTCGCACGATCGCCACGTGTCGTCTCGAGTTGCGCCAGCCGAAACAGGGCCTCCTGGGCACGAGGCGAGAGTGGATACTCGACCGCAATCTGTCGGTAATCCCGCTCGGCCGCGGCAGCGGTCCTGCTGAACGTCGCGCGCCAGAACAGCGCCTCCGCATAACGCGGCGTCCCCGCGTCCGTCGCCCGCAGGACTGAATCCACGACGGCGCGCCCTGCAGAGTCCTGGCCGGCGGTGACCATTCGTTGTGCGCGCACGAATACGGATTCGGTCGCCGGGGCCGGGGCCTGCGCGATCGCTGCAACAGCCCCACTGACAGTGGCCACGCACGTCGCGATCACGGTCCTCGAGATCCTCAGTCGATACACGGAGCTCCATCTCATCGGCGTGTGTCGACTTCTCTATGCCGCCGCGCGACGAGGCGCACCACACAGCGTGAGTACGAGCGACGCAATGATCTGCTCGTCGGATGAGAGCCTCGATTCCTTGAGCGCGTAGTCGGCCGCTAGTAAGGCATCGATCGCTGCGTCGAGCTCCGACTGGCGCCACGCCTGAACCGCTCCGCTCCACGCGCTGACTGCCTCTCCCCACGGGCGCCCCGTGTACGGGCTGCTCTCCTTGAGCAGGCCGAACAACTCTCGCTCGATACCCGCCGCCGGAACGCCGCGATCTCGGGCCGCGCGAGCCCAGGCCACAGCCAGCATCTGGGTTGTCAGTGCCATCACGATGGACACGGCCGTAACCTTGGGCTGCGCAAGCACGTGATCGATCACCGCCAGCGCACCGAGTGCATCGTGCGCGAGAACGCGGTCGAGCAGGTCGCCTAACGTCTCTCCTCGCCGCACGCCCACGATCGCGCTCACCGCTTCGTCGTCGATCGCCACGCCGTTGGCGTAGCTTGCGAGCTTGTCCAATTCAGCTGCCAGTTGCGGAAGGTCATTCCCCACCGCGCTGATGAGCAGATCTACGGCGGTTGGCGTGATCGTGGAACGCAGGATCGTATCGACGTGATGCACGACCCATTTCGGCACGCGGTCTCCCGTGAGGGGCTCGAACGCGACAGTGCTCGCCTGCGTCGACAGCGCAGCATCCAGCTTGGCTCCTGCGGGAGCAATCAGCAGTACAACGACGTCGGGCGCCGGAGAGGTGAGATACCGATCGAGCGCCGCGCGAGCATCCTTCTTCAACGCCTGCACGTCACGCACGACGACGAGACGACGATCAGCCATCATCGGTGGTGTCGACAGCAACGACAGAAGCGACTCACCGTCGATGTCACCGCCACGTCTCAGATCGAGATTGAAATCGCGCGTCGCGGGATCCACTGCGGCGTCGATGACCTGTCGGATCATCTCGTCCTTCAGATATTCGTCGTCGCCGTGAAAGTAGTACGCAGACTCGAATGCCCGCTGCTGTATAGCCTTGCGCAGGTCACGGTGGGCATTGGAAGCAGCCATACGGCTAATATAGAGAACAGCGAGCCCCCATGCGGGCGCAAAAAAGCCCGCAACATTCTCTATTTGAGAAATCGTCGCGGGCTTCTCGCCAGCGCTGAATGGGTGACGTGATTTACCGTCTCAGGCTGGTCTGGGTGAAGTGCACCTGCGCGAATCGCATCGGCGCCTGCTCTGCGAGATAGACCATCGGCCACACCGGCATGCCGGCGGACATCGATGCAACGAGAGCCTGATTCTCCACCGAGAGCTGCGGTGTCGCAGGTGCCGTCGCAACCACGGGTGACAGAACGACCTCGCCGCCTTTTGGTCCCGTCCAGTCGAGCGACGTGGCCGTGACGTAGCCGATCGTCACGAGTCCCGCGGTGATACTCATGAACGTGCCGATACCGGGACCCCGTGCGGCGATTGCCGGCTGCGTGAGTGCAGTCGCACGCTCCGACTCGATGCGGGCGTGCAGACGGCTGTAGAAGTCCGACGAGGGCTCGACCGCCGGGAGATTGCGGAACAGCAGTAAGGCACGTCGGATCTTCGCATCGTGCGCAGCACACTGCTCACATTCGAGCAGATGCCGCTGCATTGCGACGACTTCTTCTCCAGGAAGAAAGTCGTCTACGAACGCGACGTGCCTGCTTCGGAAACCGCGACAATCCATCGGCGACAAGATCCCCACGAAAGGATTCGCGTAACGGTACCCGCCCCCGAGGGCCGGGTTCCAGGATATTAATGTGCGCCCTGTCACGGAAGGGGCAGGCACCCACCTAATGCAAAACAAGCCCCGGCTTGCCACTCTGGAGCGTTGGCGAGCCGGGGCTTTCTATGTAAAGGCCCAACGTCGGGCCGTCAGTACTGCCCTTTTACTCCAGTGCCGGCGCGATGATTTCGGCGAATGAGTTCCGCGCTCGGTTCAACCGCGATTTCACTGTACCGAGATTGCACGACGTGATCTCCGCAATCTCCTCGTACGACTTTCCTTCGAGCTCACGAAGAATGAACACCTGCTTGTGATGCTCGGGCAATCGCTCCACGGACTCCTCCACGAGCTCACGGAGGTGTCGCTTCCGGTACATGTCATCCGGCCTCGAGTTGCTATCCTCGAACTGCAGCGGCCGCTCTTCATCCTGCCAGTTCTTCTTGATGGTCTGAAACAGCACCAGCGGATTGCGTGACCTGTTGCGAAGCTCGTTCTTCGCCAGGTTCGACGCGATAGTGTAGATCCACGTGGAGAACTTCTTCGAGCGATCGAATCGATGCAGGTGCCGATGAACCCGGATGAACACCTCCTGCACGAGGTCTTCCGCTTTCTCGCGATCCCCAATCGTTCGGTAGACGAAGTTCAGGAGACGGGTCTGGTACCGCTCTACCAATTCTTGGAACGCTCGCTCCTCGCCGCCGAGAAACGCAGTTACAACCGCCGAGTCGTCCAGCGTGCGTAGCCTTTCTCTGACAGCCGCTCCAGGCAGCGATATCGCTCGCTTGATTGCGACGTCAGTCATGGTTCTCACTCCCAGTTATAGCTTCGGAAAACGCCACCGTCTGACAAAGCTGGATCCGTGAATTGCACCTCCACCCGCTTTCGGTTGGGTATGAAGCACGCGGTGTGCCCTACTGCGAAATATCACTCGTTATCTGCTAACATACTACAGAACAATATGTTAGCATGTTGTTAGCGAACCGGACTCGTGTGTGTTCGCAACATGGGGTGTCCACTCCAGGCGACATACAATAGGACACTTATTTGGCCACCTCCAAGCGATTTAAAAGCTCAGTCTGCTACCGCCCCGCTCGAAACCCCGCGGCGTACAGAAGCGCGAGCGACGTCTTCCCGTCCTGGATCTCGCCCCGCTCCACCATGCTGAGCGCACGCGACAGTGACATGGTTTCCACTTCAATGAACTCGTCAGCCTCGCGCGCTACCTCACCATGGGTCAGCCCCACCGCCATGAAAACGTGAATTCTCTCGTCAGTGAACCCTGGCGTCGTGTACATCGTGAACATGTGTTCGACACGCTCCGCCTCACATCCCGTTTCCTCGCGGAGCTCTCGCCGTGCACAGTGCTCGGGCCCTTCGTTCGCATCGAGACGGCCCGCCGGCACCTCATACAGATACCGGTCGGCTGCGTAGCGATATTGCCGGATCAATAGGATCTGTGGATCGTCACCCGCTGGATCGCTGAGGAATGGAATGACCGCGCTTGCTCCCGGATGCCGAATCATCTCGAGTTCCCCGACGCTCCCGTTAGGGAAGCGAACCGTGTCGACGTCGAGGTTGACCACGCGGCCGGTATACACTCGGCGCGTGGAGACGCGTGGGCTGTCAGTCACGAGTAGCTCCTGATGCGCGATAAGGTCTGAAAATGAAACACGCGGCGGATGCCTCGCCGCCGCGTGTGCCCAACGCGTTGCGACGGCTGCGTCCTAAGACGTACGGTGGCCCTCAGCGTCGTACGCGAGAATGGGCCCCGCGCCCAGCGCTTCGAGCGGAGCGCGGATGACGGTTGGGTCTCCGACGGCTACGATCTGAAGTTGATCCGGTCGCAGGTGTCGGCGCGCAGCCGCTAAGACATGATCCGCGGTCACGGACCGAACCTGCGACCGGTAGGTGTCGAAGTAGTCGTCAGGCAGCCCGTACGACACCAGGCTCGCAAGCGCTGTGGCGATTGCCGTGGTCGACTCGAACCGGATCGGGAAAACTCCGTCGAGGTAACTGGTCGCGAGCGTGAGCTCGGACTCGGTCACCCCACCGTCACGGAGCCTGTCGATTTCGAGAAGAATCTCTCGTACGGCCGCGTCGGTCACATCGCTGCGCACAGCCGTTGAAACGGTGAAGGGGCCTGCGGACTTCCGCCAATCGAATGAGGAGAACGCACCGTACGTGTACGCGTGCGCTTCGCGGAGGTTGAGATTGATCCGGGAGGAAAAAAGCCCGCCCAGAATGGCGTTCATCACCACGATCGAGAAGTAATCTCGATGCAGCCGATGGACGCCGACGTGGCCGACACGAAGCTCGGATTGCGGCGCATCCGGCTTTCCCACCACGTGAACGAGCCGCGTAGTCGCCGCGGGCTGGTCGGAGACGGTGAGCTGCCTAACGTCGTGGCCTGCCCACGAGCCGAATGCGTCGGTCACCATCTGCCGCGCGCGCTCTACGGTGGTGTCACCCACGATTATCACCGTCGTGCTGCTCGGTGAGTAGCGCTCGTCATAGAACGCGCGAACCACCTCCTGGCTGAGCGCGTCCACGGTCGACTCGAGACCGCCATCGGGCAATGCGTAACGCGAGTCAGCCGCGTACGCGAACTTGCCGAACATGTCGTCCGCAAGCCCCCGCGGCTCGGCACGCTGCTGCAGCAGCTCAGCAAGACGCTCCTGCCGGAGTCGCTCGACGTCACGTTCGGGGAAGCTCGGCACGCGAACCACTTCCGCAAGGAGCGCGAGCGCGGCTGGTAACCGCTCCGTTGTCACCGTGATGCGAATCGCCGCGCTGTCCCAGTCTGCACTCGCGTCCAGCGCCGTGCCGAGCCGCTCGAAGCGTGCCGCGAGCTCGGCGCCGTCACTGCGCTCCGTGCCCTCCGCGAGCGCTCGCGCGGTGAGCAACGCAACCCCTTCGTGCCCCTGTGGGTCGGCTGCCGCGCCGGCATCGACTAACGCGACGACGGTTGCAATCGGCAGTTTCGACACCGGCGCAACGACGACCCGGAGGCCGTTGCCCAGCGTTAGGCGCTCGAACGCCGGGAACCGGTAATCCCGGCTCGGACCCGGCGAGGGGCGCTGAACTACTTCGGCGGCCGTCATGCGCCGGTCACCGCGAGGCTTGCAGCCTCCGCGCTTTCCGCGTCGCCTTCGCGCGGGAGGTACAGGAGACTGGCACGATTGTCTCGACCCAGCCGACTATGAACAAACACGTTTACTTGCTGCGCCGTGACGGCTCGATACCGGTCGACCTGCTCGTTCAATAACCGTGGGTCGCCAAAGTAGGTCGCGAAGAGCGAGAGCTTATCGGCACGATCGCCGGCGGCTTGCATCGACGAGACAAAGTCGGTTTCGATGAGAGCGACCGCCCGTTCCACCTCGGTCGAGTCGACGCCATCTGCGTGCAGCGTGTCGATCTCCGCCGCGACCTCGCGCTCGAGAACCTCCGCGTCGATTCCCGGTCGCGCAGTCACGTCGACCACGAGAAGGTCACTCCCTTTCGGCAAGTCGAAAGTAAAGGCCGTCGCGTCCGAAGCGATCTGTCGGTCTCGTACGAGCGCGCGATGCAGCCGGCTCCCGCGGCGCATGCCCAGGATCGCGCCGGTCACGCTCGCGGCATAGTACTCATCGCTGCCGAACACTGGTGACCGGAACGCGAGATAGAGTCGCGGAAGCATGACCGCGTCCATCACTACTTCGCGCCGCCACTCGCCGAACGTTGGCGGTAACTCCATTGACGGGAGCGGCGGGCGATTCGTTCCGCGGGGAATGGGACCGAAGTACTGCTCCACGAGACGTCGTGCCTCGCCGGGTTCGAAGTCACCGGCGATCGACAGCACGGCGTTGTCGGGCGTGTAGTAGGTCGCGAAGAACTGCGCGACGTCCTCGAGGCTCGCCTCGGATAGATCCTCCATCGACCCGATCAGCGAGTGATGGAAGGGATGATCAGGCGGGAACGCGAGTGCGGGGAGTTTTTCCCACCACGTGCCGTATGGCTGATTGTCGACTGACCAGCGCCGTTCGTTCTTCACGACGTCACGCTGTGTATCGAGCTTTTGCTGCGTTATCGCGGGGAGCAGGCGACCCATTCGGTCGGCCTCCAACCACAAAGCAAGTGCGAGCTGATTCGAAGGAACGGTCTCGAAGTAGTTCGTGCGGTCGAGCCATGTCGACCCGTTTAGGGTACCACCGGCTCGTTGAACCAACTCGAAATGCTCGTTCGCGGCGACGTTCGCCGAGCCTTGAAAGAGCATGTGCTCGAACAGGTGCGCGAATCCGGTTCGGCCCACCCGCTCGTTTGCAGAACCAACGTGATACCAGAGGTTCACCGCAACCAGCGGAGCTGTATGGTCCTCGGATAGCGTGACGAACAACCCGTTCGGTAATCGGAAAGTGTCGATCGGAAGTCGCATTCGCGTAAATTGCACCTCTCGTTTCTCCGGAGGGAACCCCGGAGTAACCGGGAGAGATGGAGGAGCACCACCCTATTCTGAGGGCACGCCCTCCAGTCGGGCTGCTCGGCGTGGATGGCCGGGTTCACCTGGTCTAGCAGACCGGACAGGAGGCAACTGTGGCATTGCCTGTCTGCACGCGCCGTGCCTCGTTAGGCGATCGATCGTGTGCCCGTTGCGGTTAATGCTATGGCTCATCCAGCGCGAAAGTGTGCGCCACGATCATCATCGGGACCTTGATTGATTCGCTGAGAACGTATGCGAATGCCTGGGCTTTGTTGGCAGAGATCGGGCTAGTCTTGGTGGGAGACGTGTAGGCATCGACACCGTACTGTGTCGAGAGAATGCGCAGCCTCAACATATGGAACGGATCGCTGACGAGGATCGCCGTTCGCATTTGGCGCGCGTGCATGATCACCGAGACTGCCGCGAGTGACTCCCGAGTCGTGCGGCCCTCGTTTTCCATTAGGATTGCCGTGTCGGGAACGCCGTGTTTCAGGGCGTAGTTACGGCTGACTGCGGCCTCGCTCGTGGTGTCCCCGACTCCAGTGCCGCCCGTGAAGATCAGCCGGGGCGCGAGGCCTCGTTGCCAGAGATCCAGAGCGTGGTCGAGCCTCGCCCGCAAAACTGGGGATGGGCGCCCAACATACTGTGCCGCCCCGAGTACTACGATCGCGTCCGATGCGCGCGCGCGGTCTCGCGCGCCCCACAGCAGCACCGAAGCTGCCGACACTAGCCACGCCACGATTACGGTGATCAGCACTCCACCGAGGAGCCGATTCCCGAGACCTGGTGGCAGCTTCATCCGGCGAAACTAAGCAGACGAAACAACGAGGCGACAGAGCCATGCTCGATGCCGCGACTCCATCGCACGTCGGCTGCTCAGCTCATACTCGGGTTCACTCGGCGAGACTCAAAAGAGAAAGCCAAAGCACGTCGAACGCGACACGATGATTGGCCTGCGGAGCGATCGAGGCGTGGATCGCGAGTCCATCGATGAACGCGACGATGACGTCCGCCAGCAATTGAACCGGCACGCGTGGACGCAGCTCCAGAAGCGCAAAGAGTCGGTCCACTGTTACCATTGCCGCTTCACGCCGCGCTTGTGCCGATCGTCGAATCGCATCGCTGATAAGCGGGCCGCGCTCCTGGGCGAGCTCGTTGAGCACGCGGAGGTGGCCACGATCGATCTCGCCGGCGACCCACATCCAGAGATCGTCTACCGCGGTCTTCGGCGTGCTGCGCGCGAGTGTTGCTGCTTCGCGATCCACCGACTCATGAGTCATCCACTCAATGAGCCGCGTCAGGAGCGTTTCTTTGTCGTGGAAATGGTAGTGAATCAGTCCTTTGCTCACGCCCGCCGCATCGGCGACGTCCTGCATGCTCAGGTTCGCCGTTCCGCTGGCGACAATGCGTGCCGCGGCGGCGTAAAGAATCCGCTCCGGCGTTGACAGCCGTCGGTCCGGTGCTGAGCCGCCAGGACGTGATGCGGAGCTCAAAAGGCCTGTCGCTCCTGTGGCGATGGACATCCAACCGTAAATCCCTTTGCTCGTAAGCTCGTCGCGAGCTCGTCTTGTGCCGGCGGCTCGCCATGTACCAGCCAAACATTCGACAATCCGCTGGATTGTTCACGGACGCGGTCGACCCATGAGGCCAGCTCCACCCGGTCTGCGTGTGCACTGTAGCCGTTGATCACTTCCACGTGCGCGCGGAGCGGCACTTCATCACCGAAGATGGTCAGCATGGGGCGACGTTCGACGATGCGACGACCAAGAGTATGCTCCGCCTGAAAGCCCACGATCAACACCGTGTTTCTCGAGTCCGAAGCACCTTGCGCAAGATGGTGCAGAATTCGCCCGCTCTCCGCCATGCCGGATGCTGCGATGATCACCATGGGGCCATGCATTTTGGCGAGGGCCTTCGACTCCTCGACATCACGCGTGTAGTGTACCAATTCGAAACGAAATAGGTCACGAACCGTTCGTACCAGATCTTCCCCATGATCGAACACGTCCGGGTGCATCTCGAAGACGGACGTCGTATCGATGGCAAGCGGGCTGTCAATGTAGATCGGGATGGAAGGAATCGCACCCGCCCCCGCGAGCACATGGAGGTCGTACACCAGTTCCTGTGTGCGCCCCACCGCGAATGCCGGAATCAGAACACGGCCGCCTCGGGCTGCGGTCTCCCGTATGACCGCCGCCAGTCGAGCACGCGCTCCTTCAGTTGATTCGTGAGTACGGTTGCCATAGGTGGACTCCATCACGACCACGTCGGCCCCCGTAGGCGGTTCGGGGTCGCGAATGATGGGTAGGCCGGAACGACCGATGTCCCCTGAGAAGACCAGTCGTCGTGTCGTGCTGCCTTCGGTGCAGTCCAGCACCACGGAGGCTGAACCGAGTATGTGCCCGGCATCCACGAACGAAGCGCGAATTCCTGGTACCACGTCAAACGCTCGGTGATACGGCACGGAGGACATGAGTTCTATTGTCCGCGTACTGTGGCGGAGCGAATAGAGCGGCTCGATCGACTGTTTTCCCCGCTTCGCGAGAAACTCGGCGTCTTTCTCCTGAATGTGCGCCGAGTCGGCCAACATTACCGCACAGAGGTCGCGCGTTGCCGGGGTGCACCAGATCGTGCCCTGGTAACCATGCCGAATGAGAAACGGGAGACGACCGGCATGATCGATGTGCGCGTGCGAAAGCACGATAGCATCGATCGCCTCGATTGCGATTGGCAGCTGCAGGTTCTTCGCCTGGCTTTCGCCACGTCTTCCCTGAAACAGACCGCAATCGAGAAGTACGGTCTTGCCTCCAACTCGCAGGATGTGACACGAGCCGGTGACCTCACGCGCTGCGCCGACGAATTCGATCTCCACAACTCGCTCGAAAGACGGTGATCCCGGCTGGTCGCGTTAGGGCGCGCTGAGTCGCCGCGTCACTCGAGCCGAGAGAAAGGCAACACCGGTGAACTTGTCCAATCGTTATGATGTCAGGACCGTTCGGTGTCGGTCTGACGTTGGAAGATGATCGTCAGGCGCTGTTCATCCTGCGACATCATCGCAGGTTCCCACCCACTTCGCATGCGCTCGTTGAGCAGGTCAGTAAGCGCATCCTCATCCTCACGAGTACGGCGCGTGAGCCGATGGATGACGGCTTGGTATTCTTTCATGGGCGCGAAGATAGTAGCTTCTCGGCCATGACCACCACCCCTGCGTTCGCGAACCTGACGCTCGTGCGTCATCCGCTCGTGCAGCACAAAATGACGCTGCTTCGTGACCGCCGGACCCCGACGAAAATATTCAAGGAGCTGGTCGACGAGATCGCGATGCTCATGGCGTACGAAGCCACCTCTGAGCTGTCGCTCGATCCAGTCACGGTGCAGACGCCCCTCGAGCAGGCAACCGGATTTCAAGTCAGTGGGAAAAAGCTCACGCTCGTCCCGATTCTTCGGGCAGGGCTCGGAATGGTCGAAGGCATTCTGCGACTCGTTCCGTCCGCGCGCGTGGGGCACATTGGCTTGTATCGCGACCACGACACGCTCGAGCCGGTAGACTACTACTTCAAGGTGCCGAGCGACGCGGCCGAACGAGATTTCTTCCTGCTCGACCCCATGCTTGCGACCGGAGGCAGCGCAGTTTCAGCGGTGAGTTCCCTGAAGCGAGCCGGTGGCGTCCGAATTCGTTTCCTGTGCCTCGTCGCCGCGCCCGAGGGAGTTCGTCGTTTGGGTAAAGCTCATCCCGACGTGCCGGTCTACGCAGCAGCTCTCGATCGAGAACTGAACTCTCAGGGCTATATACTTCCCGGCCTTGGTGACGCCGGCGACCGTTTGTTCGGGACTCGCTGAGTCTGGCGTCGGACGAGATTCCTATCCGAACCATTCTCTGGGACAATCGCGCTGCTGGCGCGCCGCGTCGAGCACCCATTGTTGCGTCTGTTCGTCCGTCACCTCAGGTGGGACGCGATTGAACCACGTCGTTGCGAGTGTTAGGTCACCAACACGTCGCCATAGCTCGCCGACAAGATACGTGAGGACGGCTCGCTCATCCGCCACCACGCCATCGAAACTGTCCAGCGCTCTTTCAAGCATCCACGCGGCCTTCCTGCGGAAGAATCGCTCAGCCTCAGTGTCACCTTCGTCAACGCAACACCACGCCGCTCGCAGCAGAAGGTCGGCAATGTGCCGGGGTTCCATCGACTGCCACTCCGCGATCTTCGCCGCGAGCTCGTACTTCTCCGAGCCTGAGAGTGCTTCAGTCGGGAGACGGGGCGTCAGCTCGTTCCAAACGTGTTCGCGAAGCATCGGCGTGACTTCAGCCTCGTCACTGAAATCACGCTCCGAACCGGAGTAGCCACAGCGGCTACATGTGTGCACCAGGTAGGGCAGAGGTTGCGTCCCCGCTGCGCGTTCGTGAAAGTCGGTTCGCTTCCCACCGAATGAGTTGGTCGACACGACAGCCTGTGAGCGGAAAGTCGACTCGCAGATCGGGCAGTGAAGGTCAATTTGCTGTAGCGTCGTCATCGTGCTGTACCTCGCCTACGCTTTTCTCGTCCCTGGCGTCTTACGCATCGGCCACATAGGTGGGTAAGAAAAATCTGTGCCAAGTTCGGAAGCAGCTCTCTCTTGTTCGCACTAGTCGTCACCACTATCTTGCCGCGCGTCCTGCCGAACGACTCGCGCCGATTCCTTGCGCTCAGGCTGAGATGCTGATCAATCTGCTACCGGACTTCTTCGCTGTACTCAATAGCACTGATCGCGTCGCCGCCTACCTTCGCTACTTCGAAACTCACCGACGTCTTCTCGAGGCGTACTGGCACAACTACGTCCTCGACCCGGACGGGCCCCATTTCCGCGACGTAGTGCAGCTCGCTGCACTGGCTGATCGTTCGGATCTTCGCGCCATGCTCGAGCGCACCGACGTCGTTTCGCTCGCCCGCTCCACCTCGGAGCAGTGCAGTGCGTTGCTCGAGTACGATACCGACGTCGATGTCGTGTTAATGGTGGGCGTCGGAGCTGCGAACGCCGGTGAGCTTGTCGTCGATGGGCGAGGAGTTGCGTTTGTTTGTCTCGAGCACTTCACCAGCGTTGCGAACCCTGAGACACAAGGACTCGGACTCGAGCCAGAGTTGATTCCGCTGTGGCTCGCGCATGAAATCACTCACGCAGTCCGATACACGTCGCCGCGCAGTCGCAGTGAGATCCGCCGCTTGGTCGAGGAGGCGAACGGTTACTACTCCTATTGGGAAACCGGTCGCCGTGCCAGCCTTCGAGAACTATTGATCAATGAGGGCTTGGCTGTACAAACGTCACGGGTGATCAGTCCCGGCCACGCAGCTTGGGAATACTTCGGCTACGGCCGACGGCAATACGCGCGCATTCGCGAGCTCGAGCCAGTGATTGCTCGCGCTGCGGCTGATGATCTGACTCGCACAGGACTTGGCCTCCGCCTCCGCTATCTGTCTGGCGGAATGAGCGATGAAGCTCGGACTATCGAACGCTACGTGATGCCCGAACGCAGTGGGTACTACCTCGGCGCCCGCATGACTGATGCGGCATTTTCGACGCGAGGCGCGGAATGGGCTGTCCGAGCGAGTGCGGCGGAGATTTCCGCGATAGCCGAAGCTGCCGCCGCAACTGCATAACGCGGCGTTGTAACGCGGCATTCTTCAGGTCGTGAGGCAGTCGCAGATCGAACGCGAGCTTCGGCTATTTGCCTATGCAAAACGTGGCAAATAGCCGGCTGAGGACATCCTCGGTATCGACCACGCCGATCAGTTCATCCAGCCCACCTACGGCTGCCCGAATGTGAACCGCGGCTATTGAAGCCGGCAGATCCGCCCTTTCCCAGTGCTGTTGAAACGCGGCGAGTTCACTCGACGCCTTCTCGATCGCGACCCGTTGGCGTGCTCGGGTGAGTGCCGGACGCGCAACCGGAATGGCGCCATAACGAGCCTCGAGCTCTTGTTCGACACACTTTCCCAGTTCACCAAGACCCTCATGGGTATAGGCGCTGACACGTATGGGATCGGTGGTGAAGGTGCTGAAGGGAGTGCCCGAATCGGTTGGTCTCGTGCCTCCTCGATTCAGATTGGGGTCCCTTGATCGATCAGCTTTCGTGAGAACGGCGATTACCGGCGCTGATCCGACTGAGTTAATCGCTTCAATAGTTTTGGGAAGCTCATCCGCAGCATCATCGCACGCGAGGATGACATGGGCCCCCTTGAGGTATCGCTCGCTTACCTCGATGCCCAACCGTTCCACAAGCTCATCAGTTTCCCGCAGACCAGCTGTATCGACGAGACGCAGCGGCCAGACACTGAACTGAACTCGTGCTTCGATCGCATCTCGAGTTGTGCCCGGTATATCGGTGACGATAGCCCGCTTTTCGCCAACAATTGCATTGAATAGCGATGATTTTCCCACGTTCGGGCGGCCAGCGATCACTACGAGTGCACCTTCCCGAATCAGCTCGGTCGCTGATCTGGTTTCCAGAAGACTTTGTAGCGTTCCCTGTACTATCTCAGCGCGCTCACTGACCCGCGCTCGGCTGATCGGGCCATGGTCTTCCTCTGGAAAGTCGATGTCGTACGCCAGCAAGGCCTCGAGGTCGATCAGCGCATTTCGCAGATCTTCGATTCGACGTGATAGTCCTCCGTCCAGCTGATGGAGAACGACTCGCCGCATGGTATCCGATGTGGCGTCGATGAGATCACCAATCGCCTCGGCCTGGACGAGGTCGAGCTTTCCATTGAGGACCGCCCGGCGCGTGAATTCACCCGGCTGCGCCTCACGTGCGCCCATACGAATGAGCACACCAGCCAGTGCTTCGGAGACTGCATTGCCGCCGTGAGTGGAGAACTCCACGGTATCGTCGCCGGTGTATGAACGCGGGCTTGGGAAGGCTGAAACGATGCACTGATCGACCAACGAATGATCGTTAGGATCGTGTATCCGACCGAGTACCGCGCGCCGTGCTTGAATCGGCCATGGTGTTACGAGTTGTTCCGCTATGGCGAATGCGGCAGGTCCACATAGCCGTACAATGGCGATGGCGCTTCGGCCCGGGGCAGTTGAGAGAGCGACGATCGTGTCGTCTTCACTCGGAAGGAGTCGTGACTGTCCTGGAATCGCCATTGTCCGCGACGTGCTCGAGGGTATCGCCTGGCTCGAGAATACATACGTGCGCTCGGCGTACGTAGCTCGGTAGCAGCAGCTTCAACCTGTTGATTGCGTCGTACGCGCCCGACGTTACGTGGTTGAACGTTCCCCAATGGTAGGGAATGAGATATCGAGCTTCGAGGCGGTCGAAAAGCGAGAGTGCGTCATCGGCACTTAAGTGACCACGGCGAAAGCCGGGTTTCCACCAGGGTGCATATCCAATGGGAAGAAGCGCGACGTCGAGCTGCCGGGCGCTTTGGTGGACGATGTCACTTACGACGCGATGCGTCTCCGGAGTGAGTCCTGTGTCGCCGGCGAAGAAACAACTTTCATTGCCGGCGTCCATCAGATACATGTTTGCGGCGCTCCGCCAGCGATCTATGGAGTATCGGCTCCCCTGATGGCGAGCCTCCGACGCGTGTACGACAACAACGCCAATCGCGACTTGACCGTCTGCTGGAAGGGGTCGGGTTTGCGAGTACCCGAGCTTTACGAGCCATGCCGCCACAGCTGGCGGCGCGAAGATCGGTACATCGTGAGGAAGTAGGTCGAGAGACCGGAACGAAAGATGGTCCGCGTGGGCGTGAGTTATGAGGATCGCGTCGAGCGATGGTAGATCGGCCAGTGCAATTCCAGGCTTGCTTACTCGAGGGAGAAACCCTCCAAGCGAGTCATCGAAGTTCGGATCGGTTAGGAGCCGCTGGCCACCGATATCGATGAGCAGCGTAGCGTGGCCGATGTATGTAACGCGCATGGGCATTATCCAGATGCACGTCTGACACCAGATCCTCGGCTACGCCCCGCGGTATGGAACCTAGGCGCGGGTAGCCAAGGCTGTTCCGCCGCTCTTTCCGCGTTCGTTCGAGATCAACCACTGCTGAGGAATAGCAGTGAGATTTTGCACCGCGTAATAGAGATTGAGGCCCGATGCCAGGTTCAGGAAGAACACCGTCATCATCACAGGTAGGACATAGGCCATCATCTTTGCCTGCGGATTTGGTGGCGAGTTCCGCATACCTATGATGGACAGGACAAACATCGACAATCCCATAACGATGGGCACGATGAAGTACGGATCTTTGAGCGAGATGTCGGCTAACCATAGAAATGGCACGCCGCGAAACTCAATGGTATTCTGAAAGACAAAGAACAGCGCAAACAGAATCGGCATTGGCAAGAGCATTGGGAGACAACCGGACAGTGAGCTGAATGGGCTCATGCCATGGTCCCGATAGACTTGCATGATTTCCGACTGCATTCGCTGCGGGTCCGACTTGTATCGCTTCTGAATCTCCGCGAGTTCTGGCTGCAGGCGACTCATCTTCATACTCGTCCGCATCGCCTTCTGATTGAGAGGCCAGAGCAGAAGCCGGACTGCAACCCCGAAGATTACAAGCACCCAGCCATAACTGAGATTCAAGGTCGCGCGCATCCAAAGAAGGATGCGCATAACGATTGTTGCAAACGGCTGCACGACACCTTGCAGGAACCCGCCGTAGGGATTCGAGTTTTCAAACCCACGACCCAGGGCAAGGAGCCGGCGCCATTCCTGAGGGCCCGTATAGAGCTCGAACGAGAATATACCGTTCCTGATTGGCTCGACGGCTACAGCAGATGCTTGGGTAGCACGGCGTCCAGTACGTGGCCCACCTGTGATTGCAACTTCTGCAAAAGGCGTCCCCGCATTTGGAGTAAGCGCCCCGACGATGAAGTATTTGTTTTTCGCGGCAACCCAAGCAATTGGTCCCGTCTCCAGCCGACGTTCGCCAGGATCGAGCTTGCTGAATGGAATCCCTCGCGCATCCTCTCGCTGCGGCTTTACCGCATACGCGAGATGTTGCTGGTCGTCTAGAGAATCTGCCTCAGCCGACCGGAGGCTGGTTGGCATCTCGAGTGCGATGAATCCGTTGTCTGCGTTAGGATGGCGTACCTCGCCCGATACTCGTACCAGGTAACTATCTGGCGCGAATGTGTACCGGATTGTGATGTCAGCGCCATGTGTGTTGGCGTGATACGTTAGGCTATTTGGCCGTGATGTATCGACCTGGAACTGTACCTGCCCCAGGTTGACAGTGTCACCGGGCAAAAAGAGCCGATAAGAGATCAGTTGCCCTGACTTGCTGCGGAGCGTCACGTTCCGTTTCGATCCGTCGAGAGCCTTGTACGACTTCAGATCGACGGAGACTGGAACTGCGCCGCTGTTGCTGAAGGTATAGGCAACGAGGTTCAACGAAACGGAAGTCGTCTCCGGCTGTGTTTGAACAGCGGGAAGTGCTGAATCAGTCGCCGCGGAGAGGGTCGGCCGTTCGATGGATCTGGCTTGGGAATCTGGGCGTCGGCCAGCAGCTGTGTCAGTTGCAACGGCTGTATCACGGTGAGCCTTGTTGACCACACGCGATGATTGCGTCCCAAAGAGCCACGGTGTGGCAATAACGACGACAGCGGTCAGAACGAGCGCGAGTAAGAACCGTTTATCCATTGCGTTAGGCAGGCATGATCATGGAACGGGATCATAGCCACCGGCGTGAAAAGGGTGACACCGTGCAATCCGTCGAATAGTCAGCCACACGCCGCGAGCTGCGCCGTAGCGCTCAAGTGCCTCGATGGCATACGCTGAACACGTTGGATAATAGCGGCAGGATGCAGGTAGCAGAGGCGACAGTGCTACTTGGTAGAAACGGACGAATGCAGTTAGAACGTGCCGGAGCATTATTGGAGCGCTCGATCGACTTTATTGAGTATTTGGAGCAACTCGCTGGTGAGTGTCGAGAAGGTCGCAGTGTAGATGCCCGGGTATGCTTTGATCACAACATCAACTGGTGGTAAGACAGCGAGAATAGAAGTCCGGACAATCTCGCGTAGCCGCCGTTTTACTCGGTTTCGATTAACAGCCGACTGTCCGTACTTCGGAACAACGAACCCCACTCGAGGATGAAATTGAGGGGAAGCGACAATTCGGACGTCGAGATGCTTGGTCCGAAGACGCTTCCCCTGTGCTGCAACCCGTCTGATCTCCGACCCCTTCGTCAACCGATGGGTCCGAGGAAATGTCAATCCGCTACGCGGCGGCGTATTTCGTCGGCAATTTGACGGTTAGGCGACGGCGGCCTTTCTTCCGACGCCGACTGAGGACTTCACGTCCCCATTTCGTCTCCATGCGTGCTCGAAAGCCGTGAGTCCGAATGCGTCGCTTATTTCGGGGACGGTACGTTGGCTTACCCATGCATCAAACTCCGGAAATCAGAACTAGGAGAACAAGGCAGCTGTATGAATGCACTGCCGATTTTATCGAGGAAAAGAATCCCAAACGTAGTCAGCAAATGGATATATGGCAAGGTGTTAGACTCAATCGCAGAGGGAAGCCCGCTGGGCCGGTTTGACTTTTCCACATTCTCCAAATACTTTCGCCGCCCCGGTTATCCACACTCTGCATGAGCCTGTCTGCACCAGAGGTTTGGTCTAGAATTCTCGACCGAGCTCGCCAGGAAGTATCCGAACAAATATTTCGGACATGGCTTGAGCCAACTGAGGCGCTAGAGTTTGATGGCAAAACTATATACGTCGGCGCGCCAGATCAGTTCGCAGCCGACTGGAACGACTCCAAGCATGCGGAGTTATTGGCAAGTCTTGCCCCCATTGCACTCGGCCAGCCGCTTCGGGTCGTTTTCCGAGTCCATGAGGATCGAAAGCGTCGATCCCAAATGGACTTATTCGTGGCTCCGCCACCAACACCAGCATCCACCTCAGGCGTCATACCGGATAGCGCCGGTGCTGCTCTCCTGCTAAGCGCGCGATATACGTTCGAGCATTTTGTAATTGGCAAATCGAACGAACTAGCGTATGCCGCTGCAGATGCAGTCGCTCAGGCTCCAGGGCGCGTATACAACCCTCTTTTCATCTATGGCGAAACTGGACTGGGTAAGACGCATCTAATGCAAGCAGTAGGTCATGCGATTCTGCAACGAATTCCGAGTACCCGCCTTCTTTATATCGGCACTGAACAGTTCACAAACGAGTATGTCGCTGCAATTCAGAGTCGCACGACTCAAGAGTTCCGGCGACGATTCCGCGAGGCGGATTTGCTGTTAGTAGATGACGTTCAGTTCCTCAAGGGTAAGGAAGCAACCCAAGAAGAGTTCTTTCATACATTTAATGCACTCTACGAAGCAGGTCGCCAGATCGTCATGACGAGCGATCGCTCCCCGGCAGAGATACCAGGTATTGAGGCACGACTAGTCAGCCGATTTCAGTGGGGAATGGTCGCTGATATAGAGCTCCCTGACCTTGAGCACCGAATTGCTATTCTGCAACACAAGGCTCAGATGGATCATTTGGAGCATACTGTACCAGAACCTGTAATCCGCTTCGTTGCAGAACACATTCGCTCGAGCGTACGAGAGCTGGAGGGATCAGTTATCAAACTGCTCGCTTACGCCTCACTGAAGCATCGTGACGTCTCAATTGATCTGGCACGTGAGGCATTACGCGATAAGCTTCGCCTACTCGCCGATTCGAATGCTGAAACGATAGACAGTACTCTATCCGTTGCCACTATACAGAAAGCTGTGGCTCAAGAATGGGGAGTGACCCCTGAAGGTCTTCGTTCCAAGACGCGGACGAAGACATTAACCGTACCGCGCCAAGCTGCGATGTTCCTGTGTCGTGAGATTCTTGGTCTGCAGCTAGTAGAAATAGGGAATGCATTTGGAGGACGTGATCACTCCACCGTTATTCACAGCATCGAGCGAGCTACGACACTTCTCAACGAGGATCCATCTTTTCAACAGCGGCTCAACAAGCTTCGGATTAAGTTGCAACCTGCTTCTAATTAGTATCGACAGTCTCTCAACACACATCTCAACGACTGAACATACAAGTCACATTAGGTCAGCGAGTGTAAGTACCATTCTGTCCAACCTTTTGTAGGACTCTTCAACATATCTACACCGTCTGCTGTTATTACTGGTTTTTTCCTTTAACTAGAACAGTTATAACAGTACCCGCCCACCACGTGGGGAACTCACCCGGAGTCCGAATGCGCTTCACGATATCGAGAGAAAAATTGCAGGAAGGGCTCACCGCCGTTGCAGCCAGTATCCCGGCCAAGACGACCCTGCCCGTTCTCGCCAATATTCTCGTCGAGACCACAGAACGGGGCATCAGAATTTCAGGGACCGATCTCGATATTGCTGTTAGTACTGAAGTGACTGCGGACGTAGAGACACCCGGAGCGATTACCATCCCGGCGAAGAAGCTGTCCGAAATAGCCCGTGAGCTACCGCCAGCTCCTGTGAAAGTTGGAGCGGTGGGAGAGCAACGAATCACGCTGGAATGTGGGCGCTCGAGGTTCAAGCTATTAGGACTGCCTCGAGACGAATTCCCGACGTTTCCCCAAGTGCGTTTCCAGGATAGCTGGCGTGTTCGTTCAGGAGATCTTCAGAAGCTGATCTCTCATACCTCGTTTGCAGTATCAACGGAGGAAAGCCGCCCGATTCTCAACGGTGTGCTTTGGGAACTGCGGGCAGATCGGATGCGCATGGTGGCTACTAATGGGCACCGTCTGACCCGAATGGATCTGCCAATTACAGGCGGGAATACGTTAGGCGGGGACTTGATCGTTCCACCGAAAGCGCTTGATCAAGTTCGAAGACTCTTTCCTGCTGAAGAAGAGCTCGAAATTGCCCAGGGTGATAACCATCTTGGCTTCCGGTCGCCTTTCACATCAGTATTTACCCGACTGATTGAAGGACCCTACCCTAACTACGACCAGGTAATTCCTCGCGATAACGATCGCGTAGCAGTAAGTGACAAGGTGGCTCTTATTAGTGCGCTGAAGCGAATGTCTGTCATTGCTTCTGATCAAACACACCGGATTCGCCTGTCATTTAACGCAGGCTTGTTGCGTTTCAGTGTCCAGACACCCGATTTAGGCGAAGCCCAAGATGAGCTTCCAATTCGCTTTTCTGGAGACCCTATCGATATTGGGTTCAACGCCAACTATCTCCTCGAAATCCTCCGCTACATCCCTACGGATGAAGTTCGAGTTACGCTGAAAGCGCCAGAGCGTGCAGTCACAGTGGAGCCAGAAAGCTGGTCTGATCCAGCGTCCTATCTTTGTCTCGTGATGCCCCTGCGGCTGATGGACTAAAGATTCGGGCCGGTGTGGTTCCCCCCTTTTTCGCCGGCACGCTGGAATTCAGAGCGGCCCGCGACCAGTCGAGCTGATCGGCGCCGCCTAACGCATCGGGGAGCACCTGGTGGAAGGCATACCACACGCCGCCTCGTACTAGTCGCGCCGCTGGTGCTCGTGATAGCGCTCCTCGAGCTTGGCCGGGGGTAAAAAACTGAGGGATTTAAGGAGCCGCTGGTGATTGAACCAACCACACCCACTCGAGCGTCGCCAGTTTCACCTTTGCGAGGCTACACCACGAGCCAAGGTGGTGAATCACCTCAGCCTTGTATAGCCCCATCAACGTCTCAGCGAGTGCGTTGTCGTAGGAATCCCCGTGACTCGCGACCAAGGCCGCAATACCCGCCTCCAGCAAGCGGCTCGTGTACTATGCTATAGTGCACGAGCTACCCGTCCGCGTTGAGCTGCCGTTCCTCGATCGCCTGCTCCAAGGCCGCCACCGCCAGGTCCGTTGTCAGCGACGTTGCCACGTGCCACCGTCGCGTGAACGCGTCGACTACGAACGCCACGTGCACGAAGCCGCTCGTGGTGGCCACGTAGGTCGGATCCGCCACCCGCAGCGCGTCGGGCTACGACGCTGTGAACTGGCGCGCCACCAAGTCACCCGGCGTGTCCATCGGTGATAGCCACCAGCATCGTCGTGCGGGGCGCCCAGCCGCGGACCACGCCGCGTAGGTCCATCGCGCGCATCATCACCCGCTCGATAGCGCAGCGCGGTGCGACGATCACTGTGCACCGGAGCTGCCGCCACACTTTGCGCGCGTCATGGAGCTGGTGTGCGACGGCGTACACGCGCTGAATCTCGCTATGGAGCATGCTCCCGTCACGCGCGTCCTGACCGCCGTGTCAGTCGACATCTCAAATTCCCCACTTTCCGACATCTGAAATTCCCCACCGCCTATTCGGGAGGGTGGTGTATCCCGTGAGCGCCGAGGTCGTGGCGCGGGATCTCGGGATCTATGCGACGCTCGTCGGGGAGGTGACCCCATGACGACGCCCCAACTGGAGCGCTTGAGTGCGCACTACCAGCGCCTCCGCCTGCATCGGCTCGACGCCGAACTGAGTGCGTTGCTCGAACAGGCGGCGAAGAAGGATGTCAGCTACGCCGACTTCCTGGATGACGTGCTCACCCGCGAGCTCGCCGCCAAGCAGGAGAAGCACCAGGCGATGCGGGTCATGATGGCGCGGTTCCCGTTCCAGAAGACGCTCGAGAGCTTCGACTGGAAGTTCCAGCCCTCGATCGAGCCGAAGATCATCAAGGAACTCGCCACCGGGCGGTTCATCGCCGATGGCGAGAATGTCCTGCTCCTCGGGCCGCCGGGGGTTGGGAAGACGCACCTGGCTGTGGCGTTAGGCATGAGCGCCTGCGCGCTCGGGCTCCGCACGATGTTCACCACGGCGGCCGGGTTGATCACGACGCTGGGCAAGGCGCTCTACGAGAACCGGCTGGAGGAGCGGCTCAAAGTGCTGACCCAGCCCAAGCTCCTGATCATCGATGAGATCGGCTGCGACGGCGGAGTGATGATCCAGGTGGGGAATTTGAGATGTTGTTTTGTGGGGACTTTCGGATGGCGGTTGACATGCCGCGTCGGGTCACTGGCCTGGCCCTGCCCCCGGTAGTACGTCGACGGAGTAATCGGCAGCACCGCGCGCCGCAGTTCCACGTTCTTGCGCTCGAGCTCCGCCAGGCGCTGGCGGTCGTCCGTTGTGAGGCCTGGCCGCGCCCCGCTATTGATTTCGGTGTGGCGGATCCAGAGGCCTAACGCCTCCCGCGAATACCCGAGCTTTCTCGGCGATCGACCGGATTGCCTTCCATTGCGACCCGTGGGCTTGTGCATGCTCCTGCACGAGTCGGATCGCCCGTCCCCGAAACTCGGGCGAGTATTGCTGCCGTTGATTGCCATGCCTCCAACCCCTCAAGAGTTGGAGCCTCCGACAATCCGGGGGCGATTCAAGGATCTCTAAGTCCTTGTTTGGAGCTTGGTGGAAAGCTGGAAGGGCTCTCAGCGGCCTTTATTGACCACGCATTAGAATGTGTGTCGTTGAAGCCTGAATGAATTCCTGCGCTCGTAACTCTGTTTTGAATACGAGTTTCGTCTGGGAGCTTCCAGTAACTGCCCTTAGCCGTGGCGGAACCCCGCCGAGATATAGCGTGTCGGTTGATGTACCATCTCCCGATACTTCAATTCTCTGATTCCATTGCTGCCCATTTCCAGCAATCTGGAAGTGCGTAACGCGGGCTATATGGAGTGTAGAATCGGGTAACTGCAGTCGCGTGTATGACGCGACTCTCGTAATTCTGAGCAACGCACCACCACGACATGTAGATGTAGATAGCGTGTCCGTCCATGTGTTCGCTGCCGATATGTGAACAGTCGGCAGTACTTCGCGACCATCGATGGGTGAGCTCTCAAAATCCCCGTTCACGCAATCGGCAAGCGTCGATTCATTCGTGGGTTCTACCTCGCCTGTCTGAGTATCGATCGTGAAAACAGGCGGCTCACTGGATCGAACTGGTACTGAAGTACTACTGCCTCTTCTTACTGAAATGGAATCGGACTCCACACGTGCAATTATTGTATTACGCTGAGGACCAGCAGCTAGAGTTGTTGTGACCACACCGACTACGTAAGTCGAATCGCTGCGATGAACTGAGTCGCCAGCAAGCAGTTGTGCTACGGAGAAGATCTGCAGGTCATACTGTAGCCGGCCTGGGGCATAGGGGGTGGCATATACATCTCGGCCTGATGAAGAATCGGTAGTACTTGGTTTTTGCAACTTGGTTTCGGGTTTCTGCATCATTGGTGGTCGTGCAGTAGGAGCACACCCAGCAATGATGCAGAAACCCGCCACCTCACTAAGCCATAGATACGTTAGGCATTGCATTCTGTTTACACTGCAACACGATGTCTCTAGCGTGTGAGTTCTCATTCCCATTGCTGTGAAAACGTGTAAGTGTGCAAATGATTTCAGCCCTCTACACTATCGATACAGCATAGAGTAGAGGGCTGAAATGTTATAAGCGAAACTGACCTGTAAGCCGGGTTCTGTCGGGCGCACCTCTCAGCACGTCCGGACGGTCATTTCTCTCGAGGTGCAGTCGCCCGCACCTTCTAGCAGCCTACCCGTGGCGTCTTGGTCGGGAAGGACTGTCCCTCGCCACTTATTTGGCCTTGCTCCAGTTGGGGTTTACCGTGCCATTCGTGTTGCCACGAATGCGGTGGGCTCTTACCCCGCCTTTTCACCCTTGCCGTATGTGAAATACTTCCACACCAGGCGGTTTGTTTTCTGTGGCACTGGCCGTCGCAAGCTCAAGCCTGCCGATATGCTGGCTGGTAGAAATTGCGCCCAGGTATTACCTGGCAACTTGTCCCTGGAGCCCGGACTTTCCTCGATTTCCTAAACTAGACGGAAATCGCGACCATCCGGTCAGTTACGCAACCATTGATGGGAAACGTAGCCATTAACGGCAGTTTCACCAAATCTCAAAATGACGGCTCGCTGACACCCCCGAATAGAGTCAGATGCAGCAGCATACCCAGTAATCAGTTCTAGGCATTCATGCAGGAGGGTATTATGCGTCCGACTAGTAACCACCCACCGCGAGCTCCTGTCACCACCATCCTGATGCCGGCAGAACGCGTCCGTGTCGACGCAGCTGGCGAAGGACACTATACCACATTGCATCGGGATAGTGTTGATGACGTCATCCGTGACTTGAAGGAGAAGCGTGCTGCAGCTGTCTTGGTTTCAGTCGCGCGATGTGGATTACGAGATGCTACTCAGGTAGCGACGCTTGTGCGTGAATTCCCACGTGTTCCAACAGTTGCTCTACTGAGCGATCTGGAGGCTAACGCACCAGGAGCGGTTTTGACACTAGGCAGGAGCGGTGTGCAAACGCTCGTAGATGTTAGGCAACCATCTGGATGGCGCCGTCTTCGTGATGTCTTACTGGCGGATCAATCGAGTGACATAAGCCGCCTCGCACTCGCCCAACTTTCCCTCGATCTTACTGGTGCTCACCCTGACTGCCGCCAGTTTTTCGAGATGCTGTTCAGATTGCCGAGTGGTGTTGGGACAGTTCGGTCACTTGCTCGTTATCTCGGTGTCATTCCGAGCACTCTGATGAGCCGCTTCTTCCGAGCCAAGCTGCCTGCACCAAAACGGTATCTCGCCATGACCCGCCTCATTCAAGCAGCACAACTGTTCGAGAATTCTGGACTGTCAGTCGCGAATGTTGCAAACCGACTTGACTACTCATCTCCACAAAGCTTTGGCCGGCATGTTCGAGGACTCATCCATCTAACAGCAGTTGAATTCCGTCAGAAATACGATGGTGAAGGAATGCTTCAGCGTTTTCGTGAAGATCTCATCCTTCCCTATCTCCCTTGTCTTCGAACCTTTGCGCCTCTTTCCGTAGCCCTGATACGCCCGGCAGAGCGAGTTCGGAAACCGCAGAATGTAACTCCGTGAGACCTAGGACACCCTATGAGAGCCGCGCGACAATATCAGCTGCGGTTGTCAGTGCGATAACAGGAAACCCGTGTTCTTGAAGCGTTTCTCTTCCGCCTTCGCTTCGGTCTACTACAGCCAAAACACCAGCCACTATCCCTCCATTTGAGGACACAGCACTTGCTGCCCGTAGCGCTGATGCACCGGTAGTGATGACATCCTCCACGATTGCAACGCGGTCACCTGATGCAAACGGCCCCTCGATCAACTGTGCAGTACCGTGGGGCTTTGGCTCTTTGCGAACCGTGAAAGCACGAAGAGAACGAGGAGACAAACCGCTTGCGTATGCAATCGCGTACGCAACGGGGTCTGCTCCGAGAGTCAACCCGCCAACCGACTGAACACCCCACCCACTCTCCTCGAGTGCTCGCAGGCCCAGTTGTCCAATCAGGACAAGGCCTTCCGGACTCATTGTCGTAAGCCTCGCGTCAATGTATAAAGTTGACTCACGTCCGGATGAGAGCGTGAACTTTCCACGTTTTGCCGAGCGTTCTGCGAGCAGTTGCTGAAGCTCGTTGAGAGAAGCCATGAAATGTGGCCGCTTGGGGGTGTATGACGAGACCATCAACAAAGGTCTCACTTTACGTCGTGGATACTGGGCCCTCGTACTAGTCTGATGCCTTCCCCGGTAATACAGGCTCGTCTCGCACCCGTCGCGCTTCTTGTCGCTCTGGCATTCGTAGTCGTTGGTTTCCTCCGTGCAGACCACGAGATGACGCAAGCTGAACAAGATCGGGCGGCGTTGACGGCATCTGAGACTGCGACCCTCGTTGAAGTCTTTCTACTACGGCAGGTCACACGAGTTCAAGCAATTGACCGCGTAGCTGAAACGCAGATAGGAGACTCCCTCGCACTCAGGCAACCCCGTGATACGTCTGAGACCTTAACGGACCTCGGTAGCGATCAATTCGACCAACTCTGGGCTATCACTCGAAATTCGCGTGGCTATACGATAGCACAGTTGGGTCGACGAGATGTTCAGTATGCCGTGGATTCGAGCACCATTGCGAAGCTCGCGAAGTACCATGGCGCCGTAGGTCCGAAGGCGGTCGTAATGCACCACAATGGACGCGCCATGCTGTGGCTCGTGCAGTCGCTCGGAAGTCGATCTAGTTCATCGGTTATAGCACTGGTTTCCCTGGACTCACTGACCAATCTCCTCCGCCACCAAAAACATTCTGGCTCTGTCGGTATAACAGTCACTACACCCTCGGATACTCTCCTCTTCCTTCCGGATAGTGAACCTAAGAATCGACAGCGAAGTGTCGAACGCTCAGTTGTAACTCCATTCGGCGCGAAATGGCTTGTAACCACGACCTATACACCATCTGGACGCGGAGTGCGAATTGCTCTTTGGGTCGTAGGCCTTGGCGCAATTGTCGGCTTGGGTATCGGACTCCTGCTCGAGCGCCGAGAGGCCAGCCGGATTGCTGATCGATCCAGCGAGCTTGAGCATCTTTCCGCGGAACTGCTTCGCGCGAATCGCGCGAAAAGCGAATTCCTCGCCAACGTTTCGCACGAGCTCCGGACGCCGCTCAATGCAATTGTTGGTTTTGTGGATTTGCTGCGCGACGGGGTGTATGGACCGCTTAATTCTCGTCAAACAGGCCCGGTCGAACGGATCGAAGCATCCGCGAATCACCTTCGTCACCTTGTTGACCAGGTCTTGGATCTAGCGAAGATGGCAGCTGGTCGCCTCGAGGTTCATACAGAACCAGTCGAGCTCCGGCCATTTGTGTTCGATGTAGCGAGCGAAGTTGAACCTCTCATGACTGAGAAAGGACTCAGTTTCTCGCTTGCGGTCGGAGCAACACTCCCGCGCATCCGTACCGATCCGACCCACCTTCGTCAGATCCTTATCAACTTGTTAGGCAACGCGGTGAAGTTCACCAATGACGGCGGTATTGCTGTTCGCGGAAAGTTGGTTCGGCGCAATCCTCAGAACGCAGATGCGGAGCCACTCTCGTCATCAAGTTCCGAGAGACTCTGGATTGCTCTGCAAGTAGCCGACAGCGGCGTCGGAATCGCAGAGAAAGACCGCGAACGAATCTTCGATGAGTTCGAGCAGGTAAATGCTGGCCCTCGAGGAGACTCGATGCGCCGTGGTACCGGGCTCGGACTATCCATATCGCGGCGCCTCGCTCGTCTGCTTGGAGGCGATATAAGTGTCGAGAGTGAGCTCGGACGCGGCTCCGTCTTCACAATCTGGCTCCCGATCGACCCCGCCGACCTGCGCGGAGATCAAGCCGCCTAACCTCAGAGCCGCGCGGAATTGGCTACGCCAGCTTGCCGCAGTGGTATCAGCGAGCTATTTCGGGCGGAACAGACCCTTCATCTTCGCGAGAAATCCACCGTCGTCGACAGCCGTGGAAAGAAGAGCCTTTCGGAGTTCCGTTGCGAAGGTAATCACATCGGGATACCGATCAGTCGGCTGCTTCGCGAGCCCGCGCATAATTACCGCTTCAACCTGCGGCCCGAATTGAAGATTCGGCCGCGCCTTATTCAGCGCGATCGGTGGCTGCGACAAGAGCTGCGTGAACATTTCACGCGGGGTCTTGGCGAGATATGGGAGGCAACCGGTTAGCAGAAAGTACGCGATGGTGGCGAGGCTGTACTGATCAGCAGCCGGCGTTACGAGCTCACCGCTGAGCGCCTCGGGCGCGACATACATTAGCGTCCCGACGAAAAACCCTGCGCGTGTCAGGCGCTCATCAGGGGCAGTATCAGTGGCCGCTGCAATTCCGAAATCGAGGAGCTTGACCTGATGCGATTCCGGATCGTACATCACATTGTCAGGCTTCAAATCGCGATGGACAATGCCAGCAGCATGGGCAGCTTGAACCGCATCGCCGATCTGCATGACAATGCGAGCGACCTCATCACGCGGCAGCGGGGCATTTCGCTTGGCGTAGCGCTCGAGGATCTCCCCCGCGGCCCACTCAATCGCGAGGTAGTGCAACCCAGGTCCGGACTCTCCCGTTTCGATAGTCCGCACCACATTCGGGTGCTGAACACGGGTTCCGAACTTCGCTTCGCGAGTGAAACGGGCAACTGCAGTCCTATCTTGCCTGAGCTTTTCCCGCAGTACCTTCAATGCGACAACTCCGTGCTGAGGATGATCAGCACGGTAGACGGCGGAGGTTCCACCCTCCCCGACCATGTCCTTTATGCTGTACCCGGCAAGCGTGGTACCTACAAGCGTATCGCGCGACACGCGGCGAACCTAATCCGACAGAACCCTACCGGCAAGCGATCTCCGGCAACCAGGACGAAAGTTGGAGGTAGCTATGCGACCCCGATGGCCTGAACATGTCACGCGTAGTTGTCGCTCTCTGGCTCCTTGTAGTTCTTACTGGCTCGTCAACAGCTTGCGGGCGTGGCCATCCTCCGTCGCAGGCGCCCTCCCCGGTTCAACAACCAACTCACCGGGCTACCGCTCCGAGCCAAACTCCGCCCAGTCAGCCAGAAGCGGTGAAGCTGTACCGACAAATGGGACTCCTCGCCGAAGGTGGCGATACTCCCTTTGTCGGTAGCGTATCGTTTCTCGGGAGCAAGTTCGCGGATTCGACGCTGTTTGTACTCACTGTATCGGTTCCCAGTCGCGGACTGACATTCGTCCGTGAAAACGATCGGTACCGTGCCTCCTATTCTGCGACCCTATCCCTGACTCCACCTAATGGGATAGCCCGTCGGTTCGAGAGCCATCAAATCGTCCGTGTCGCCGCGTTCAAGGAAACATCTCGATCGGACGAGAGCGTGCTCTATCAGCAGATGGTAATGGTCCAGCCGGGCACGTACGATCTCGGATTTTCACTCCGGGATGACGCTGGAGCAAAAGGGAGCTCGATCGAAGCCAACGTTAACGTCCCGCGGATCCGCGCTGGATCCCTCTCGTCTCCCATCCCGGTCTACGAGGCAGTCCCACGAAGCAGACTGGACTCACTCCCACGAATTGTCCCCACTCCCAAGGCGACCTTTACGCTTGGCCAAGATTCAGCTTTATCTGTGTATCTCGAAGGTTACGCCCCGGATAGTGCGAAGCTGCCGATAACAACAGCCGTTTTCGGTGAAAGCGCATCAACGCCTGTCTGGTCGGATACAACGTTCCTCGCTCGCCATGATGCGCTTTTCAGTGGCGTCATCAGTGTTCCAATTGCACGACTCGGTGTTGGAGCGTTGACGATGACCGTTGTTGTAGCGGGACGCTCGGACACAACCAAGGCGCCTGTCTTCGTAACGTTCGGCGAAGATCTGCCAGTAGCGACGTTCAGCGAAATGGTCAGCTACCTTCGATACTTCGGTTCCTCTGCGAGACTCCAAGCGCTCCGCGACGCACCGCCTGACGCCCGGGCTGGCGTATGGGCAGAGTTTGTCCGAGAGACTGACCCAGACCCTGCCACCCCTGTCAACGAGGCCATGCGTGACTATTTCGCACGCATTGCCGAGGCGAACACCCGATTCCGCGAGGAAGGTGAGACTGGCTGGTTGACCGACCGAGGTCGCGTGTTTGTCGCACTCGGAGCGCCGGATCAGTACTACGAGCCGAACACGACGGACATGAACCAACGAGGCCGCACCCAAGTCTGGGATTATCGTCGACACCGGCTGCAGATCGTTTTCATCGACCAGACGGGATTCGGCCGATGGCGAATGACCGTTGGCAGCGAGGCCGAGTTCGACGCATTGGTGCGCCGCGAACTGTCTCGCTAGAAGCGACGTAAGACTGTGATGCGGGTCACATTACACATTCCGACAACGCCATTTGTTTTCCCATGCTCATAGTCGGGTTTGGTACGGTATCTCGTTGCGGGACATAGCGTTCTCTTGACAAATTTGCATGCTGCGTCTATATAGGGGCCGCAAACCGGGGTCGGTTTGCCCCGCTGCACAAAAGTCGCGGGCTCGGTTCACCCCGTAGGAGGCAGCTTGCATGGCCAGAGGGAAAGTGAAGTGGTTCAATGACGCGAAGGGCTATGGCTTCATTGAACAGGAAGGCGGCGAAGATGTGTTTGTGCATTTCTCGGCGATCATGATGGACGGGTTCAAAACCCTCGCCGAAGGGCAGGAAGTCGAGTTCGAGATCCAGACTGGTGCCAAAGGACTCCACGCGACGAACGTCCAGCGCGTCTAGCGCACGCAACACATTCGTTGGCCGTCCAAGCCTGCCTCCGCCTGCCGCTCACCGGCAGGCGGTGGTGTTTTCAGCCGTCTCGGTCTCAACGCGCGAGTAGTGGCGGGTGTGCCCTTATACCACGTCGGGGCGATGACATCTGGTGACGTGTTGGCAGTGTACCTTCTACAATGCCAGCCGGACATCAACGTCTGACAATCGCCATCTCCACTACAGACGGAGTTCGAACACCACGTGCCCGACGTACAACTCCCCTCGTCGCCCCGCCTATTCCTCATTGATGGTTACGCCCTGATCTATCGGGCATTTTTTGCGCTGATCTCTCGTCCGCTCACGACAAGCAAGGGCGAGAACACTTCCGCCGCATGGGGAGTCGTCAACTTCCTGCAGCGACTCTTTACGAACCATCGGCCTGAATACATCGGCTGGGTACACGACTCCGGGCTTTCCTTTCGCCATGAGGCATACCCTGCGTACAAAGCCACACGCGAGAAGCTGACAGAGGAACTTCAGGCGGACTTCAATCGCGGGATGGAGCGCATCAGTGAGATTCTGGACGCGTTTCAGATTCCAGTGCTCACGCTCAAGGGATATGAGGCCGACGACGTAATCGGTACGCTGGCGTCACAATGCAGCCAGACGTCGATGAATGTGGTCATCGTTTCTGGCGATAAGGACTTTCAGCAACTCGTTCGCCCTGGCGTCTGGCTACTCAATCCTGGGCGGGGAGGTCCAGCGAACGTCGAAGAGCAATGGGTAGGCGTCCAGAATGCCAACGAACGCCTTGGTGTTCCTCCTGACCGGGTTGTCGACTATTTGGCGCTCGTCGGTGACTCATCAGACAACGTCCCTGGTGTTCCGGGAATTGGTGATAAGACCGCGCGTGATCTGGTAACGGAGTTTGGACCGCTCGAATCCATTCTGGCCTCCGTCGACGCGATTACCAAAAAGCGTCCTCGCGAAGCGCTTCTCGAACACGCCGCGCGGGCTCGGCTTTCAAAGGAATTAGTCACAATACGCGACAATTTGCCGCTCACGCTCGATATCGAACAACTACGAGTACGTCCGGCGAATACGACGCGCCTTCGGCAGATATGTGTCGAGCTGGAATTCACGACGCTGATAAAAGACATCGCACCGGCGCCCACGCCGGTCGATACCACACAGCGGGCGTATACTGTCGTCGACTCCGTACAGGCGCTGGAACGATTAGCCAATCGCGCGCGCAAAGCGAAATACGTCGCCATTAACACCCAAGCAGTAGCAGAGCCGGGTGCGGCAACGAGAGGGGATCCGCTGCGATCGCGGCTGGTGTCGGTCACGATCGCACTGTCAGACACCGAAGTGTTCTACTTGCCCCTTGCGCACCGTGAGTGGCAGCCCACTCAACCAGCTCAAGGCGACCTACTAATCGACGCATCCGGGGATCGTACTCCGACCGATGCACCCGAGGAGCGCGGAACAGCGCTGGACGAAGAAAGCAATACTGACGGCACCAATCAGCAAGCGCTCAGCACTCCAGCGCGTCGACCTCGTAGCTCATCGAAAAAGACCATAGCTGCACAGCCCGCGAGTGTCGCAGCGCGAGTGCTTGCCGAAGGCATCCCGGTGGTAACGAATCTTCCGGCAATCGAGAGCGCGGCGATGGCGCCGCTTCGTCAGTTACTCGAGGACGAGAGCATCCGGAAGACAGCTCAAAACGCGAAACGCGATCTGCTGGTGCTACGGCGGGTTGGCGTCACCCTTCGGGGGCTCGACTTCGACACGATGCTCGCGAGCTATGTCCTCGACCCGGGGCGACGATCTCATGGGTTGGATGTTCTCGCGCTCGAGTTTCTCGACCGCACGCTTACGTCCTACGAAGAGCTGTGTGGGAAAGGCAAGTCAGAAGTTCCGTTCGATGCTTGCCCGATTGAAGCCGCACGCGACTACGCGTGCGAGGAAGCCGAGGCGACATTTCGATTGCGAACTGTCTTCGAACCGCTACTCGAGGCCCACGGCCTAACGAGTCTCTTGCGCGAGATCGAGCTGCCGCTGCTCCATGTCCTTGCGGAGATGGAGTGGGTTGGTGTCTCGATCGACCTGCCGTGGTTCGCATCGTTGAAGGAGCGGTTCAAGCGCGAGCGCGAACGGGTCGAGAAGGAGATCTATGCTGAAGCTGGTGGAGAGTTCAACATCAACTCGAACAACCAGCTGCGGACCATCCTCTTCGACAAACTGCAGCTCCCCGTCCGAAAACGCACCGCTACTGGCCCTTCGACGGATGCGAGTGTATTGCAAGAGCTGGCTGACGCCGGCCATACGCTGCCCGAACTGCTCATGGAGTATCGAGAACTGTCGAAGCTGGAGAGTACGTATCTCGATACGCTGCCGTCATTGATCCATCCTGGTGACCAACGTCTCCATACCTCGTTCAACCAGACCGTCGCATCAACCGGGCGACTATCCTCGAGCGACCCGAATCTGCAGAACATCCCTATTCGTCGGGAACTGGGACGCGACATCCGTAGAGGGTTCATTCCTCGAAAAGGCTGGCTCTTTCTCGCCGCGGACTACTCTCAAATCGAGCTTCGGCTCCTCGCGCATCTGTCTGACGACCCTGCGTTCGTCGATGCGTTCAATTCGGGCGGCGACATCCATCGCCAAACTGCATCCATCATCTTCGGAGTTCCCGTCGGCGACGTAACGTCCGAGATGCGAGCGAGAGCAAAGACGATCAACTTCGCGACCATTTATGGTCAAGGCGCGCATGCGCTCTCTCGGCAACTGAAAATCTCCAACGCGGAAGCGCGTGAATTCATTGCTACATACTTCGAGCGCTTTCGTGGTGTGCGTCGCTACCTGGACTCCATGGTCGAACACGCCCGTGAACATGGCTATGTCGAAACCATCTTTCACCGGCGACGCTACATCCCGGAACTGCGCGATCGGAATTTCAACATCCGCGCATTTGGCGAACGGACCGCGGCAAATTCGCCAATCCAAGGTTCGGCAGCTGACCTGATCAAGATTGCGATGATCCGCATCGATGATGCTCTCCGCAGAAGTGCAATGCAGAGTCGCATGCTGCTCCAAGTGCACGACGAGCTCGTATTCGAATTTCCGCCACAGGAACAGGACGCACTCGTGACACTCGTCCGGCATGAGATGGAGCATGCAGCCGAGTTGTCAGTGCCCCTCGTGGTCGACGTCGGATTGGGCGAGAGCTGGCTAGCCACCAAGCTCTCCTAGCAGCGGTAAGTCGATGTGTTCATTCACGTTAAGGGATGAACATCACAGATCGAACTATTGCAGAGTGCGCCATCCCGCGCGATGTGAGGTGTACAAGCCGCCACCTTGACTCGAGTAGCTCGATGCTAAGCAGCTACGGATCAAGGACTTAGCGGCTAACTAGTGGAGCGGCCCCGGCATTGCCTTGCCCTTTCCTGCCGTTTACACGCAGACCGTCCACTACACGGGCGATGTGCGCCTCGGAAGCTTACCACGTGAGAAGACTATGTCCCGGTCCAATCGCCGCGGTTTCACACTAATCGAGTTGCTGATCGTCGTCGTCATTATTGGCATTCTTGCGGCGATCGCTATTCCGAAGTTCCAGAACACGAAAGGCAAGGCCAATGCGGCCTCGCTGCGTGCTGATCTGCGCAACCTCGTAACAGCTGAGGAAGCGTATTTTTACGACAATTCCACGTACACCACGAACGTCAACGCGCTCAACATTCGATTAACAACCGGCGTCACCATCACCTTTGGGACGGCCACAGCCGGAGGTTGGTCCGCGAAGGTCACGCACCCGATGGCATGGCCGATCCAGTGTGCGATCTTCTTCGGTTCAGCTCCTGCACTCGCACCAGCGACTTCGGAAGGCCTTATGGCCTGCTCGTAGTTTGCGAAGGTGCCCCTAACACCGCTGCGTGACCGCTGAAACGACACCAGCATTCCGCGAGTTTAGCCGGCGCGTCGACGGGATGATCTTCGCAATCGACGGTGGACTTTGGCTGCACCGCCATCGATGGAAGGGTCACCCGATGGCACATCTCGTCTCGACGGACCGCGAACGTCTCTTGGCCTATGGGCGTGACGTCGGACTTCCCGCCGAACGACTCCAGTTCAAGCCATTGAAGGATCCGCGAACAGGGCTTCGCCGAGACGCCTGGCATTGGGACCTCGTGGGGAGGTTTCTCCCGGCTCGGCGGCCTGCCGACTTTCGTTAGGCGTCCCAGTCAGTCCGACTGTTCGCCGCCTGAACGTCATTGATCCGGGGCATCGGTATTAGCTCCGAGTTCGGTGATGCGGCGATCAACGCATCCAGCGCAACGGCCTCACCACGGAGCCACACGACATCATCGTGTAGACGCTGGTGAGTATTCGCATGCCGGCGGAATCGAATGTAGGTCCGCACGCGCGCAGCGCCGCGGCGTAGTCGATCGGCGTAACGGAAATCCCACATGGCTGACAATGGCAACGATACGCCGTACAGAACGGCAGCGGCCCAGCCAAGACACCATGTGACGAGGGATATCTGCACAACATAGAACGCGAGCACCGCGACCAAGCCGATGACAATCGTGTTCATCGCCGGTTCGTCAGGCGTCCGGCTCATCCGGAGCGCGAGAAAACGCGCGATTCGGAGTGGTGCCCTATGATTGATCCGACCCCATAAAGCAAAAGGGCCTGCAACAGCAGCGATGCCAGCCTCGCGAACAGCGAACCATGCTCCAGCCGTCGTCGATGTACCCATCTGCACATCACTGGCCGCGACGGCGTTCAGCTTCAGCAGATCTTCAAACGTTGCAATCCGAGACACGAATCGCTCTACTCGATCCGTGACCTCAAGGTCGAGATCTGGTAGCTTGGCAACGACAGCGGTGATGCGGTGGGCGACGCGAACCCGATCGGCTAGCGGCGGATCGGGCGTGTGTAGCGGCCGAAAGGTGTCGAGCACATCAGCTAGGACCGACGAAACTGAAAGCACCTGATCTGCTTCGTCAGTTGAGCGGAAGTTGAGTGTCACCGCTCGCAAGCCAAGACCTACCCGCCGTGTCAGGTCAGCAACGTCGTTAGGTTCATTCAGCGCACCAGCCTCACAGATGATTGGTCGACCGAGCTGCATAAGTACCCGCGACCGTGGTTCCCACTTTCGCTCGAACGTCAGCCCGATCGGGATGATCGGGATAGAGTTCAGTCGCCGTTGAACTCGGGCCATGAGAGCCATCCGCGCAAGGCCCGTCTTCAGCGGAGCGAGTGCTGGATCGCTATGGCTCTTTCCCTCCGGGAAGAGCAGTACGACACTCCCTCTCTCGAGCACGTCGAGAACAGTCGCAAAGGCTTCAGCATTCCGGGTTGAGTCCAGCACGCCATTGCTGCCCGGAGGCACGGCGTCGCTTGCGCGTCGAAGCGGAACGACGCCGACCGTCCGAATGAGCAGTCGCGTGATCGGATTCTCGAGCAGCGTTGCCTTCGCGGTAAGGATCACGGGGCGGGGCAGCATGCAACCCACAACCAGGGCATCCACCAACGCGTTAGGGTGATTGCTGGCAAGAAGCACTGGCCCGTCCACGGGCACGTGTTCCAGGCCAACCACCTCGATGTCGCGATAGAACCACCGAAGAGCGAGGCGGCCAAGGGCTCGAAGGATTCGATAGGCGATCACGTGTCAACTCGACATCGCGGACGACAGCACTTTCGCGTTAGGACACGCTGGCAGAAATCAATCCTTCGTCCGCAGCCCGTGCGGCCTCCTGGCCTTCGCTCACCCGGACGCGGCTGAGGAGAAGGGCACCGATCGCGAAAAACACGATGACCGAAAGAATCGCGTTCCGGCTACTTCCTGTCATTGCAATTGTCACCCAGAACAGCAACGGGCCGAAGATACTCGCGAACTTCTCGAACACGCTGTAGAACCCGAAAAACTCCCCGGACTTGTGGGCCGGAATCAGGCTCGCAAACAACGAGCGACTCAGCGCCTGAGTTCCACCCTGAACGGTGGCGACCATCGCTGCGAGCAAGATGAAGTGGGCCGCTGTCTGCATATAGAAACCCAGGATGCTTATAGCGGCATAGACAGCGAGACCAATGAAGATCGCAGCCTTGGCTCCGATCCGACCGGCAATGCTGCCGAACAAGAAGGAAAACGGCACGCCGACAAACTGCACGATGAGGATGGCGCCAATGAGGACCGTATCCGCTATGCCCAGCTGCTTGCCGTACGTGGCGGCCATCTTCTGGATGGTTTGGATCCCATCGTTGTAGATCATGAACGCCATTAGCATGAGAAACGCCTGCTTGTAGCCTCGCAGCGCGCGAAACGTCTCCGCAACTCGGATAAACGGAGTGATGAGTACACTCCCTTTGGTGAGTTCGTCCGGTTCGCGGGTTCGAGGTGGTTCCGGAACCCTGCGGAAGAGGGGAATTGAAAAGACCACCCACCACACAGCAACTGAGAGGAGCGCAAGTCGGGTCGGCAGCGTTTTCTGCGCGCTCGATAGTTCCGCGCCGGTGGGGAGGCCGAACCATCCGGGTTTGAGAATCCACGCGAGATTCAACGCCAGCAGTAAACCGCCGCCGATATACCCGACTGCGTACCCCGCGCTCGAAACGCGGTCTATCTCGTCCTCCGATGCGATGTGTGGCAGCAACGCATCGTAAAAAACCGTGCTTGCCGTTGCACCGATCAGCGAGATGACAAAGAGTATCAGCGCGAGTTTATAGTCGCCCTGTTGTACGAAGAACATTCCGGCAACAGCGGCTGCTCCGACGATCATCGAAGCTCCAAGCATCCGCTTCTTGGCCGCGACATAGTCCGAAACTGCCCCTAAAATCGGCGACAGGACCGCGAGTATGATCGCAACGATCGTATTCGCAGTGGCGATTGCCTGAGTCGTTCCGCTCTCCCCTAAATCTCCCTTGGCGATGTTGGCGAAGTACACCGGGAAAACTGCGACCATGATCGTTGTTTGAACCGACGAAACAGCCCAGTCATACATTGCCCAAGCGCGGAGCTCAGGTCGATCGAGACCAAGTCGGCTCAAAACCCCACGCTTGCGCGAGCTCGAGTTCACTGTTGTGACCGTGTCATCCGCGCGCGTGCTCATTCGTGTTCTCCGGGGACTGAAGACGTGTTACGGCCAACAAAAGGCTAGGTTCTCTCGCTGGCGGCGCCCATACGTCGCCTGACGTAGGATTCCTCTGTCACTCGCGTTTCATTGACGATGGGGGCTGGTCATACAGATTTCGTTGCTATGCACCGGTACTCCCGAAGCGCTCGGTCTTCGCCGTGTCAAACACTTGCGGCACTGCTCCTTGTGCTGGGAGTCGCCTGTGAGCGTAGCACCCCGGTTGCGGGCCGCAAGGATACGGTCGTGCCATTGGTGCCGCTACCAGAAAGCAGTGTCGCCGTCAAACCAGGCGCGTCACCATGGGATTCATCGGCTGGCCCTGCACTGTTTGTCGCGGGCGCCACGCCAACAGAAGCGTTCCTGATCGCTCCAGAGTTTACCCACGCGGCCGCTCTCGACTCCGTGCAGCCCGACACGACTTTGATCCGCACTCTGCGGATCGATCTGTTCGGAAGCGGGAAGAAGATCGGCACCGCTCGCGTTGGTTCAATGGCAGCGAGCACTCGCACCGATTCATGCCGCACCTGGCCAATCGCGCGGCTCGAATTCACGTCCGGCGACACGGGATCCGCTCAGCCCTGGAACGTGGCGTTCGAGAGTGGCCATGCATCCGAGCCAGCGGTCGATTCCATCGAGGGACTACCGACCGCCGATTCCGCCAAGCTAGCAGCGGATATCGCCCGGATTGCGTCAGCGCTGCCTGGCGATACGTCTGCTGTTTTCCGCGGGCTTCCCTTCGTGGTCAACAAAGCGTGGCGTGCGCAACTCCCCAGTGGTCAAACGCTACTCACCGCGGTCGTTGTACGAAATGTGAACCAGGAAGCGAACCCACGACAGGAAAGGATTTTTCTCATCGCCGAGCGAGACAGCGCAACGACCGCTCCATTCATACCGCGCTACACCGAACGCAAGGTCGGTCTCGAAGAAACGCTTGAGACTACCGATCCAATTGCCATCGTCTTGCTCGGCGTTGATCACCACCCCGCCGTAATCATTGCCCGCGACGCCGGCCATGGACTTTCTTACGCGCTCATCGAACGTGTTGGCGGCCAGTGGCAGCGTCGCTGGGCCAGCACTTACGCTGGCTGCTGATGCGGCGAACGGAGTCGCAGAATGAGAATTTCAGGTGGACACCCGACGCGAATGGGTAACGGGAGTTGCTCCCCGAGTCCGCGCGTGACGAGGAGTGGCGCTCGTGGATTCTGAATCCAGCCGTGAGCACTTCGGCGTCCGCAGGTCTGAGACATCGTCATCGGCGCGCCGTACCATGGGAGAACGATTTGTCCACCGTGGGTATGCCCAGCGAGCATCACGTCAGCTCTCAATCGCAGGTCGAGTCGGCGGATCCCATCGGGTTCGTGCGACAACACGACAGTCGGAGGTTGGAGTGTCAGGCTACAGCCGACCAGGGGATCCGCCATTCCTTCCTTGATGTCGTCCAACCCCGCGATGCGCAGCGTGCTACCGGACCTTACCACGTACATCGCCGAGTTGACGAGCACATGAGCGCCGGTCGCGTGCAGCCACTCACATACCAAGTTCGCATCCGCGTAATAGTCATGATTGCCTAACACGGCGACCACACCATCCCGTGCGCGCAGTCGCCGAAACTCGGCAGCCATGGCGGGCAATGCTCGATCGTACCAGCGCCGGGAGGTGATCGGCGTCTGTTTGAAGGAAGACGCATAGTCGCCGAGCAATGCTACGAGATCCGGCGACACGGCGTTCGTACTCTCCACTGCATGACGAAGCCAGCGAAGCTCAGTAAACGGGTGGCGGTGGTGGAAGTCGGAGAGTACAACGATCGTATACCCATCGAAATCGATGCCCAGATCAGCGACGATGCACTGATATTCGGCCATCCGAGCGAGCGCGCGTGGCGGTGCGAACGTCGTCGCGGCAATCTCGAGCATCCTCGAAACGAGGGCGTTCACTATCGATGACGATGGATGTGCAGTCACGCGAGCGACGCCGTTGCTGCCTTGCTAGGTCTGTTCAAACATCGGCGAACTCGATCAGAAACTACGAATCCAACCACGACCGAGTGCAGCTGGCGGAGCGTGCCGCCCGGCAATACCGGCAAGGGCGACCAACGTGAGGAGGTAGGGCAGCGCCAGGAATAGCTGGTAGGGCACGTTCCAGCTCAGTGATTGGAAGACGAACTGGAGGGCACTCGCCGCGCCAAAAAGCAACGCGGCGAGCGCGACACCCAAGGGAGACCAACGGCCAAGCGCAACGATTGCGATCGCAATGAACCCTCGGCCAGCCGACATGCCTTCCGCGAATGTGCCGACTTGCGCCACGACGAGACAGCCGCCACTGAGCCCGCCTAACGCTCCACCGAACAGCAACGCGAGCCAACGAACTCGATCAGGCGAAACGCCGGCCGCGATAGCCGCTGCAGGACTCTCGCCGACCGCGCGAAGCGACAACCCCGCGCGCGTTCGTGATACCCACCACGCGACTACCGGCACGAGCACATATACGGCATAAGTCGTTGCCGGTTGTGCGAACAAGGCACGGCCAACTACCGGTGCAGCGGACAGAACCGGAATCGCGATCGGCTTGGCTGTCGGGATTGTAAGCGCGACCCCCGTTGTTCCGAACATCGTTCGGTACAGAAGACCGGTTACCCCCAAAGCAAGCAGCGTCAGCGCGGTACCCGCGACGATCTGCTCGGCGCGCAGCGTGATGATCAGGATACCGAGTAGTGCCGTGCATGCCAGTCCCGCCATGACCGCGGCGGTAAACGCACCTGAAATGCCGACAACCCCTGCCGTTGCCGCCGCGCCGAACGCGCCAGCAATGATGACGCCCTCGAGACCGATGTTGACTATGCCGGCCCGTTCGACGATGGTCTCGCCTAACGCGGCAAGCGCAAGTGGCGTCGCGGTGCGAATCGTCGCTTCGAGAAACGAGCTGGTCGCGTCCGTCACGACCGACCTGACATGGGATCGCCGGTGGAGGAAGCGTGATCGGAGGCCGTGGGACGCGGCGCCCGTAACCGACGCAGGACCGATCCCGGTACGCGGAATTCACGGAACGCGATGAGCAGCAAAATGATCGACGCTTCGACAACGGAAGCGAGAACAGACGGTACACCGGCGTCGCGCTGCATCGCGGCGGCCCCTGCCTCCAATGCACCGAACAGAATGCTGCTCACGGCCGTCAGTAACGGGTTGAGCGCTCCGACAAGGGCGACCGCAATCGCGGTGTACCCGTAGCCGGGGGATAGGTTTTCATAGAGCGAATAGGTCACTCCGGTGACCTCGATCGCGCCAGCAAGCCCGGCCAGCGCCCCACTGACCAGAAAGGCTCGCATGGCCGTTCGCTTGACGTCGATCTGCGCCGCGCTGACGGCGGCATCGGGATTCATACCCAGCACGCGGATGCGGAAACCCGCCGCGGTAAAGCGCAAAGCCCACCAAAGCGCGAGAGCGCAGAGAACGGCGATGGGGAAACCCCAGTGGAGGCGTATGCCGCTGGCGAGTACCGGAAGTCGTGCGGATGTCGGCAACCCGTCGCTCTGAGGATATATGTGAAGCGGCTCCTGTAGCGGTCCGCGCACGAGATAGCCTACGAGATAGAGCGCGACGAAATTCATCATGATCGTGCTGATGACCTCGAGGACGCCGAAGCGCTGACGCCACCAGGCAGGGATGAAGGCCCACAGCGCGCCGGCCAAGCCGCCCAGCACAAGTTCCAGCGGGACTGTCACCAGACGTGAAGCAGATTGGCCGGTCGCCAGCCCAACGGCAACCGCGGCGGTCGCGCCCGCGAGCAGCTGCCCCTCTGCTCCGATGTTCATGAGACCAGCCGTGAACGCGAGCGTCACCGCGAGCCCGGTGAGCATGAGCGGTGTGGCGCGCACGAGCGTAGCCGACAGCACAGCGTATTCCGTGCCTAACGACCCATGCCAGAGCGCACCGAGTGCGACCCGCGGGTCGTAGCCTACAACGGCAGTCATCGCGGCGACCAACGCGGCGACGACGGCTACCAAGATGATCGACGGGATGAGTACACCGCTGGCACGCAGCGCGCTGCGCCGCACGGCCTCGATCATCTAGTGGTGACGGCGGAACACTCGGTACTCCACGATCCCCCGATCACAGATGGTCCGAACCTCGGAATACGGAATCGCGAAGAACGTGTATGCCCGAACTCGGGCGGTCTTCCCACCGCAATCGCCGGCGTCCCCGCCGACCACAGTATCCACACTGACTACACGCACCAGACGGATGATGCCAGTGCGCTCAATGGGGCGGCCCCACAGTGACAGCGCGGTAGCTCGTGCCTGGTTTGCGTAGGGCTGCATTGCAGCAGGAATGTGTTCGACCCCGTCGTCAATCAGCCAGCGTGGCACCGCGGCCCCCAACGTCAACACAACGACCTTCCACGCGACACTGATCCCCAAGAGCAAAAGCCACGGCCGCCATCGCGAGCGGCCGAAGGACGTCCGCCCTTCAACGGCGGGGGAACCGGAAGCACGAGCCATGGCGATGAATAAGGCGTCACACTCACTACCGGCAACGGCTAGTCACGTGGCGTGACGAAAGACTCACGAGGAACTGCGAGACCGCGCACGCCACAACGGCCACATCGCAATAATTCCAACCACCGGACCGATCGCGAGTGGCGCGTACGCCACCTCCCAACCCCACCAACGAACCCAGACCGGCACCAGCCGGATGGTGACGATCGTCAGCAGAAATCCCAGACACGTTTGAAGAGTGACAGCGGTTCCCACGTACTGGCTGGGCGCGAACTCGGTAATCGCCGCGGAGAACTGCGCTGAATCGGCCACAATGGAAATCCCCCAAACGATGGCCACGATCGCCACGATACCGAGCGGCGCCGTCGCGAGGAAGCCAATTACAAGCGCGCACGTCGCGCTGATCGCCATCGCAACGATCGTCACCACAGGCCTGCCGACTCGATCAGCGGCCAATCCCCCGAAGACGCAACCGAACGCTCCCGAGGCAATGGTAGCGAAGGCGAAAACCGGCGCCAAAGTCGGCGCCATCGCCCGTGGCGCTATCACATACGCCCAGAAGGCCCCGATCGAGCTCCACATCGCGTAGAGCTCCCACATGTGCCCGAGATACCCCGCCGTAGCGAGGGCCACCCAGCGGTTGCGTACTACTGAGGAAAGTGCGCGCGGGCTGAATGGCGCTGATGCGGCCTGGAATGGCCCGTCCCGAACAGTGCCGGCGAACAACACAGCCGAGACAAGCGAGCACCCCGCTGCGGCGAGAATGATCGTGCGCCATTTCTCGATCGGAGCGATCGCTCGGAGGAGGTTCGGCATCGCCGACCCAATCGTGAGGGCGCCGACCAACACACCGATCGCGGTACCGCGCCCTGCTCGCCACCAGCCCGCTGCAATCTTGATCCCTGGTGGGTACACGCCAGCCAAAGCAACACCGGTGAGCCCACAAAGCGCAATCGCGGCTGTCGGGCCAGTATCGCGCCAAGCAAGCGTCGCAGTCGTGATACTGACGACCAATGATGAAACGGCTGCAAACCGTCGAGCGCTGAATCGATCGCTGAGGAGCAGGACAGCGCTCATGAACGTGCCAAGCACGAATCCGAGTTGAACCGCGACAGTCAACCAAGTACTCACGCTGGGCGCCGCATTCCACTCAGCCGTCATACCCGGCGCCGCTACGGTGGCGCTGAACCACGGAGTCATTCCAAGCACCATGGCCCACGCGAGTACGGCAAGTTGTCGAGAGGCCCCTTGGGCCATAGCCGACTTCGTCACGCGGCGCCCAGCATGGCCCGACCGACGAGGTCAGCGTCGCGCACGACCTCGCGAACGGAGCCGTTGTACACCACCAGCACGCGATCGGAAATCGCGAGGATCTCATCCAGATCAGCTGAGTGGAACACAACTGCGACACCTTTCGAACATGCCTCGATCAGTCGATTACGTACTTCGAACGACGCTTGGATGTCGAGCCCGCGCGTCGGGTTCTCTGCGACGAGCGCAGCTGGCGTTCCGTATAGCTCTCTGCCGATGATGAATCGCTGCTGGTTGCCGCCGGACAGTGTCATTACAGTCACGCCGACGCCGCCGACGCGCACGTCGAAATTCCGCACGATTTCGCGAGCTATGGTCGTTGCGTCACGCCATTTGATCAGTCCTCGAGTCGCCCCAGCGCCCTTTAACAGGTAGTTCTCGACGAGTGACATCGTCAGCACTAGTCCATCGCGGTGACGGTCACCAGGCACGAAACCGACCGGAGTCGGCAGGGTAAGTCTTCCGCTGGTAATGGGCAAACGTCCTGCAATCGCGCGAAGCAACTCGCCGTGTCCCGACCCATCAACTGCCGCGACGCCTACGATTTCTCCGGCGTGAACCTCGAACGTTGCGTTCCGCACACGAGGCGATCCACGTGAGTCGACAATCGAGACGTCTCGTGCGGTGATCAACACATTGCCGGCCCCTACACGCCGAGTTGTTGCAGTCGACCCGTTCGGGTGCCTCCCCAACATGGCTTCGATGAGTTGATCTTCGTTCACTGCTGCGCGCGGACGCGCGAGACTGATTGTGCCCTGTCGCAGCACAGTGACATCATCGGCGATCCTCAGTGCCTCACGGAGCTTGTGCGTGACCAGCACGACTGATCGGCCGGCATCGGCAAATCCGCGTAGGCGCCGCAGCAGGTCATCGGCTTCCGCAGGTGCAAGCACCGCGGTGGGTTCGTCAAGAATGAGGATCTCTGCATTCCGCGTTAGGACCTTCAACAGCTCGAGACGCTGCTGGGTAATCACCGAGAGGTCATTGACGCGCGCGTTCAGGTCTACCGACGATCCTGCTGCGCTTGCCAAATCTCCGAGCAAGGTGCCCAACTCACCCGAACTCAAAGTTCCGCGGCCGCCTAGCGCGAGATTCTCGGCAACCGTCATGGTGGGGACGAGCGTGAAATGTTGATGCACCATCCCGATCCCGCGTTCGATCGCATCAGCAGGCGATCGGAGGCGGACCACGCGTCCGTGCACCCGAACCACCCCACGGTCCGGAGTCGCCATTCCGTAGGCGACTCGCATCAAGGTCGTCTTCCCCGCCCCGTTCTCGCCTAACACCGCGTGGATTGTTCCGCGGCGAACCGACAGGCTTGCGTCGCTCAGGGCCCGAACGGTCCCGAACCACTTGTCGATATGCTCCAGCGCGAGTGCCGGCGGATTCTCGGTCACAAGCCGGTAGGCGCGGCGATGAATGCGGATGGGATGTCGAACTTAGACGTTAGGTGTTCGGCGAGCGCGGTCACGCCCAACGTTTCGGTGGCATAGTGGCCGGTGTAGATGACAACGATTCCAGCGTCATCGGCTGCCACGGCCGTATGGTGCGGACCTTCGCCAACGATGAGCGTGTCGATCTCCAGCGTCTGGGCTTCGAGCAACGTCTCGGACGACGCACCTGCGCCCGTACAGATTCCCCATCGGCGTGTACGCCGTCCTGGCGCGATGACGGTCGAACGAGCAACACCTCCGTGCATTCGCGCGAACGCGTCTGCGCCTGAAAACAGACTGGCAGTTTCGCAATCACACTCGCCCCGGATGCCGACATCGATGGTGCGGTATCGCGCGAATCCACCAGCTGGCGCGAGTCCGAAGGCGTGAGCAAGGAGGACGTTGTTGCCGAATGTTGGATGTGCGTCGAGTGGCAAGTGGGAGGAGTACACGGCGACGCCGTGAGCCATGAGCAGTCGCAGGCGATGATACACGCCGCCGGTGATCCGCTGAGCTCCTCCCCACATCATTCCGTGGTGAACGAGCAGCAAGTTAGCCCCCTCGCGGATGGCCGCATCGATAACGCGCCGCGAAACGTCGACTGCCGCCGCGATGCGTGTTATCGGCCCCTCGTTCGCTAACTGGACTCCATTGAAGGCCCCCGGATAATCGGGCACGGTTTCCGTTCCGAGCACCGCATCGAGGTAGCTGGCGATAACCGCCAGTTCGGTCATTGAGTGACCGGCATTCCGGTGGAGTCGACCAGCCGTAGCGATCCATCGAAGAGCCGACGTTGAACGGAATCGATCACGGCCCGAGTCGACGGCGGAATCGTCGCTTGCAGGCTCGGGTTCAGGACGAGCCTAACGACATTCTCGCGGACCCCCAACGACACAACGCGGGGCACGAACGTATGAGCCTTGACCTGCTCGGCGAGGAGCAAGAACGCGTGCCGCAGGTCGATGACGACACTCCCGAGCGTCACTTCCGGAGCGATCGCATTCTGATCGGCATTCGCCCCGATGACAAAAACAGTACGTGACTCCCGGGCTGCCTGAAACACGCCGAGACCGGCGGCATCGGCATTCTGAAAGATCACGTCGGCCTTCCGGGCGATCTGTGCGAGCGCTTGTTCCTTTCCGGCGCTGACATCTTCCCAATTCCCCACGTACGAAACGATCACGGTCAGGCCCGGCTTCACTGATCGTGCGCCCTCTGCGAATGCTGTGAAACTCCGCTTCACAGGTGGTAACTCTGTTCCTCCGATCGCTCCGATCACGCCCGTCTTCGTCATACTTGCCGCAAGAATCCCGGCGAGGTACGACGCTTCCTCGAACGCAAACTGAACCCCGGCGACATTCGGCCGAACGGTATTACCGGACATCGTCACGTACAGCGTTTTTGGGAAATCCGGCGCGACGCGTACGGCCGCATCCTGATACTCGAACCCGTGCCCGATTACGAGATCGTAACCTTGTGCCCCGTACTGCCGAAAGTTTTCCTCGAACTCAGCGGGCGTCTTCGTTTGGACGTGGCTGATCTGAGCGCCAAGGGAGTCTCTGATTGCGACGAGTCCATCGTACGCGCTGCCGTTCCACGCGCGGTCCGAGATCGGTCCGGGTGTTAGCAGGGCCACTCGAAAAGTCCGTTGCGGCGATGAGTTCGAGTCGGCTGATCTCGAGTCTTGTGGAGGAGGGCGGCTGCACGACAGCACCGCCAACGCCGCTCCGATGAGAAAAATCGAGGCGGCGAGCTGACGGACATGCCTCGTCATAAGCTTCGATCACACCGCGTCATGGAGGTGTATGTTCAAGCAAATGTTTGCCCATCGGTCGAGCGTAGACTGCTGGCGGACGCTCTACGTCCGGACAGCCGTTATTGGCTCAACGCCAGGCCAGGCCGGGCCGGAGCCTCTGGAGCCTCGCGGAGCTCGCGGGCGTCTTGGGCAGCGGTTTCCCCCATGCGCACCGCACCGTTAATGACGCCGCCTTCGAGCACTACGATGGACTTCGTGTGGATATCGCCCTGGACGCTGGATGTCCCCTGAACCTCGACACGCTCGTCGGCAACGATTGTTCCCACGACAGTTCCACCGATGATGACTTCATGCGCGCGGATGTCGCCATGTATGGTCCCTTGGCGGCCGAGCAGGAGTTGGCGCGCTCCGCGGACTGCGCCTTCGACAGTGCCCTCGATCTTCACGACGCCTGTGCTTTCAATATCGCCAACGATCTTCATTCCTGATGCGATCACGGACAATCCAGCTTCGGGAAGAGGGGCGTCATTTCGCATCGGAACCTTCTCTGTTGTCGGCTTCGTGAAGATCGACATTAGTACCTACGGGGGTTACGGTCGGTCGATAGAGGATCGTGCGAGCGTCGGAAAGTTACGGAATGGCTTTGGTGGTGTCCGGAACAGGTGTCGGCGCCGGGGGTGTGTCGCGATCGGCGCGTTTGGCGTTAGGCGGTGGTCCAGATGCCGGAGTTATCGACTCCGCGCGCGCGACCGCACTCCCACCGACCGCGAGCATCTGTCGAACCTGCTCGTAGCGGCCATGCATTTTCGACAGCGCAGCTTGGAGCGAATCGATACGGCGATTGTCACGCTCCAACTTTGCAATACGAATGGACAGCACCGGGACTCGTACGCTCTGAGCGGCGAACAGTAGCCAGGTTGCAATAAACACCGCAACGACTGCCAAGCCAATGCGAGAGCCGACAATTCGCAGCAACGCGACCTGCCGTTGGCTCAGGACGATCGTCCGATTCGCAAGGCCTGTCTCGCGCTGGACCTGGATTATCATGGAACCGGCGTGGGGCGTGTAAATATTCCCGTACCCATTGCGCAGCCGATTCATGAATCCGAGACGCATCAGATATCCTCTGTCGTGTGACCTATGATCAACTCGAGCAATCGGTTGAGGTCGTCTGCCGAATAGAAGTTGATTCGCAGATGGCCTCGATCCTTGTCGTCGATGTCGACGGCGACATCTGTCTGCAACCGACGACGGAGTCTGTCTGTGACTCGCCGAAGCTCGGCGTTTCGACCTGTGCCGCTCTTCTGAGATGCTGTACTCGGTGGACGCGTTGACGTGCTCGTCTGTTTCACCTTTCGCTCGACGTCACGAACCGAATAGTTCTTCGCTACCGCCTCTCTTGCGAGGTCGACCATCACACGCTCGGAAGATATGGCGAGCAAAGCTCGAGCGTGACCGACGGACAGTTGGCCATCCTGCAGCATACGTCGGACAGCCGCCGGTAAGTTAAGTAATCGCAATGAGTTAGCAACCGTCGACCGATCCTTGCCAACAATTTCGGCGATCTCCTGCTGAGTAAGAGCAAACTCGGCACTGAGCCGGCTGTACCCTTCGGCCTCCTCGATCGGATTGAGGTCGCTTCGTTGTAGGTTCTCGACGAGCGCTAGCGTTAGGAGCGCTTTATCGTCGTAATCCTTGACAATCGCCGGAATTTCGGTCCACCCGAGCCGTGTTGCGGCGCGCAACCGACGCTCGCCGGCGATGAGCTCGTAGCCTTTATCGGCTCGGCGGACTGTAATTGGCTGCAGCAGGCCATTTGCGGTCAAGCTTGCCTGGAGCTGTGCGAGCTCGTCATCCCGAAACTCTTTTCTGGGTTGAAATGGGTTAGGGCGGATCTGATGGATTGGTATCGGCCGATATGGGAGCTCCGGCGAGGTCGCAGAACTGGGGCCGGGGGAAGAAGTTGCCGGGGCTGCAGCAGGTATAGAGCCGATGAGCGCTTCTAAGCCGCGGCCAAGGCGTCTGGGTTTGTCGGGCATGGGCTAAATGCGGTAAGGGCAGTGCGGGAATGCGGCGCCAAGGAATTTGGGGGTCGTCTCGGCGCTCGTTTGTAATCCGCAGACAGCGGCCCTATTCGGAACCGCTGCCTTGGTTCGCCAGCTCTGGCGGTTGTACCGTCGACGTCGCCTGCTCGTTCTTGGACAAGTCAGTCGCAATTGTCCCGTTTCGGGTAAGCAGCTCCTTTACGACGCTCATGTATGATTGGGCTCCAACTGAAGCCAGGTCGTAGACAATGATCGGTTTCCCGAAGCTGGGAGCTTCGGCCAAGCGAATATTTCGCGGGATGATCGTCTCGTAGACTTGGCCGCCGAAGTATTCACGAGCGTCGGCCGCAACTTGGCGGGAGAGGTTCAGTCTGGCGTCATACATCGTGAGAAGAACGCCTTCGATCTCGAGGCGACTGTTCAGGCTTCGCTGAACCAGGTTGACGGTGTTAAGCAGCTGCGAGAGACCTTCGAGCGCATAGTACTCGCACTGAACCGGAATCAGGAGGCTATCAGCGGCAGCGAGCATGTTGACCGTAATGAGCCCGAGAGACGGTGGGCAGTCGATCAGTATGTAATCGTAGCGGTCTCGTATGGCGTCAAGCGCCGTCCCCATGGCTCGCTCGCGGTCGGGCTGGTCAACCATTTCGACTTCTGCGGCGGCGAGGTCAGCCGTCGCTGGCGCCACATCCAAGTGTCGGAATTGTACCGCGCGGTGGATGACGTCGTCGAGCGACGCGGCTCCGATTAGAACGTCATAGACGGTTTTGGAAACTGAGTCACGTGGAAGGCCAATACCGCTCGATGCGTTACCCTGGGGATCAGCGTCGATAAGTAGAGTTCGCTGCTCAGCGACAGCTAGGCTCGCCGCTAGATTGACGGCTGTTGTGGTTTTCCCTACTCCGCCCTTTTGGTTGGCGATTGCTACGACTTTGGCCACTGCTCGGTAGTTGAGGCGACGGTTGCCCTACGGGGCGGAAATATAGGAATGTCATTCGCCGGTGGCTACGAAGTGTTTCACGTGAAACGAACCTGCGTACTGTTTCACGTGAAACATTGAGTTATAGCGAACGTGTTTGGCACCAGATTCCTACCGCGCGACCGCGAGACACGGCCTCAGCTTCGTGCGACCGGCCGAGGACCCTGGATCTCTATTGCCGAGCATCCCGTGCCAAGAAGCGGAGCGTGGTTCATGCGTGCGCCCGCGAAACCAAGCAATCGCTCCGTTAACCAGCTTTGCCGATTACACGTCTGACGAATCGTAGCGACTTACCGTCGCTCATGCACCGAACCGAGAAAGCCGGCACACAGACGAAGGATGTTCGGATGTAGCGGATCACCCGGATCCACCAGGATCGCTACTGAGCCCTGACAACGCCACTTGCCGCCAGCCAGGATTGAGAATGAAAACCCGTCGTGCTCAATACCTGACCGGGCCGTTCGCCGTTGAAATCCGTTGCGGTGATGAGCGTCTAAGCGGCCAAGTCCGTATCCGCCCGCGGGCAGAGCGTCTACGTTTGAGGTTGCGTTTATGTTCTCATTTGGCGACTAATTACTAAAGCAATTACTCGCCGCCATCATCGCGAATGTGAAATGGCGCCACGACCGCGCGAATCCGAGTTAGGCGACGAGGCAAACCACGGCCTGACTTTCCGACTTCCCGCCAAGCGATGCCTCGAATGCCTAACGTGCAGCTACTCGGGCGATCCCCACGCAACCTGAAGCGAGTCGCGCCGGAGGGGGTAAAGCTCCGGCGACGCACCAGTCGCATTAGTCGACGGACGGAGAAGATAGACGGGACGGGTCGGGTACCGCCGCACCAACGCCAGATTCCGCTCGTGCATATCTCGGGCGTACACGTTCGTTCCCCAGTTCCTGTACAGGAGCGGCGCGAGGAGTGTGAAGCCAGCCCGATCCTCCGACAGACGCTGGACACACCTCGGAGCGTACGCCGTGCCGGGCAGATAACGCTCCGTGACGTCGAGTGAGAATGGCGACTTCACCGTGTGCGACGAGTCGGCGAGCAGGGGAAAGAGTGCAGCGAGAGCCGCGGTGTCGCGCGCGCCGGAATGCTCGATGGCGGTCAGTCGTTGTTCGAGTACACACGCGTCGACCTTGCCGTATAGCAACTCCGTTTCACTCCGTGGAACGCCGAGCGACCACATACGTGCCATGAGCTGCGTCCCCCAACTCTCGCGCACGAAAATCAGTGCATCGGTGACTTGCGCTCGCCTGGCAGCGGCGAGGTAGTCAAGGCGCATCGGCACAAAGGAATGCGCATATTCGCGCGCGCGTGCCGGAACTGAAATCGCCACGGCCATAATCGCGGCGACCGCGATGCCGTACCACGTCGCGCGATAGCCGACGCCCGAGCCAAAGCGTTCGCGAACGAGTCCTGGAAATCGGGCGGTCCAAATCGCGAGCAGCGGCAGCAGCGGGAACACAAAGCGTGGACCGAAAAGGAATCCGTCGTGCCAGTACGCGAAGTACATGCCGAGTAACAGAGTACCCGACGCGAGCAGATAGCGATCGAATCGATCCACCCGCCGCGTTAGGTAGAGCGCACCGAGAAACGGTACCAGCGACGGTATCGGCGATTCGTAGAGGTAGGTCTGGAGACGCAGGAAATAGAGGCTGAGCAGCCCAAGCCCGCGAGCCGGCGTATGAGCCAATCCCCACGGTGCGCGGTGGAAGCCCAGGTCATGGCTGTGACCCCACATCACCTGGTAGCCGAAGAGCAATGGACTGCCTGTAGTCTCCCGGTTGACCCACATCATGGTGCAGAGCGGAATCGCAACGCCGATTGCCGCCGCAAACGCGTCACGCCACCGGGCACGGGAGCCTAACGACTGCCCGAGGTACCACGCGCCAGCCGGGAGTGCAAACGCCAGCGCGTCCACTGGGCGAATTGTCGCGGCACACCCGAGCGACAAACCGTTGAGAAAGGCATAGCCAGGCATCGGCCGCGATGAGGTCATCACGCGTGCCATTGCTGCCATGCCGATGAGGAGCCACATGAGCGTTGGCACGTGGTTCATGTGGGAGCCCGACATGAACACGGCAAAGGGCGCGAAGGCGAACAACAACAGCGCCCCGACGGCGACCTGACGCCGCGGTTCCACGACCCGCAGGTAGGCCCAGAACGCCGCAACAGACGCTGCCCCGCAAACAGGGCCCACCAACCAAGGCGCTCGCACAAGCAGACCGAGGGCGAGCATCGCCGGCCCACCCGGCGGGAACTGGGCGTAATACCGGCCGTTCGCGTCCACCATGTTCAAGACACTGTAGAACTCGGGCTCCGGCGAAGCCGCCTGCCACAACCGGCCTGCTGCGAATATCCGCGCCTGAATCAACTGCACGAGCTCGTCGATCGAGATCGGCACGCGCGAGAACACCACGCTAGCAACCAGCGCGTATAGCAAGAGCGACACGAATCCGACCGTAAGGCCGAACAATCGATCCTCGCGGCGGGACCATGTCGATACGGCTTCCAGTGCGTTTTCTCGCCACAGACCCTGAATGCGGCGCGAGAGGATTGCGAGAACGACGCCGAAGCCGACAACAATCGCTGAACCACTCAGCCATCCCGAGAGCACGAGCGGAAACCACGGCGCCGGGCGCTGGGTCTGCACCCAGTTCGCCAGGGGGAAAAAGCCGAATACCGTCCCGAAGGCGGCGAACGCGACTGCGAGCCATCGCGAATCGAGACGGGTCGATAGGAGTGGCCTGGCCACGTGCGAAGACTTGTCCGAGAAGAGACGCGCTGCGAGAGGCGGAATCGTCACCATTCCGGCAACGGCCCGCAGGATACACTCCGCTTAGGACGCCCCTGCGTTTTGGGCGGCAACGCGTCGATAGCGCTCGACTTCTATGACGAGATTCTGCAGATCACTGGCGCTGATTCCCGATATTCGCGACGCTTGCGCAAGCGTACGCGGCCTAATGCGCGTGAGCTTTTGACGGGCCTCAGTCGAGAGCGAGCGCATTTGAGAGTACGGGAGGCTCTCGTCCAACGAGAACTCGCCCATGCGTCGCATTTTGTCCACTTGTGACCGCTCGCGCTCGAAATAGCCATCGTACTTCAACTCGAGCTCGGTCGTTGTTAACGCGTCCGAGCATATTCCGGCACCAACGCCACTAGAAGCAAACAAATCGCTGAGGGCGATTCCCTGTCGCTTGACGACTTCCGCGATTCGCATCGCGTGCAGTAGAGGAGTACTTCCGGCAGCAGCGAGGAAAGGTGCCGCGTTTTCCGGACGGATACTGGTCGATTTAGCAATCGCCATCGCTTCGTCTTCTGCCGCGAACCGTTCGGCAATTCTCGATTCTTCGGCGCGATCATACAGGCCCAGATCGCGCCCGATAGGCGCGAGACGGCGGAGGGCGTTGTCCTGCCGAACTGTGAGCCGGAACTCCGACCGCGACGTGAAAAGCCGGTAAGGTTCGTCCACTCCTCGTGTGACGAGGTCGTCGGCGAGCACGCCGATGTACGACGTGTGCCTGCCGAGGTAAACAGGCGGCCGCCCTGATGCCGCTAGCGCGGCGTTCAGCCCCGCGACGACTCCCTGCCCTGCGGCCTCCTCGTACCCAGTCGTTCCGTTGATCTGACCAGCGAAGAAGAGCCCGGCGAGCGCTTTAACCTGGAACGAGGGCTCGAGCTGCGTCGGTGGGAAGTAGTCATACTCGATTGCGTATCCTGCGCGAGTCATCCGAACGTTTTCGAGACCCGGAATGGATCGAAGTACCTCGAGCTGCACCAGCGCTGGTAGGGACGTGGATAGTCCGTTGACATAAAGCTCGCTCGTGTCCAGGCCCTCGGGTTCGAGGAAGATCTGATGGCGTTCGGCGTCGGGGAACTTGACGACCTTGTCTTCAACCGAGGGGCAGTAGCGCGGTCCACGCGACTCAATCGCGCCACCATACATCGCTGATGCCGACAGGTTGTCTGCAATCAGCTTCTTTCCGTTCTCGCCGAGGAAAGTTATCCAGCAAGGCCGTTGCTCCAGCGTAAGCGGACGGATGGAAAGCGCGGAGTGGCGGTCCGCGGAACTCTCACCCGGCTCGCGACTCCAAAAGTGGGACCAGGAATAATTGAATAGCCCCAGCTCGCTTTCCTGGCGCTCCAGTGTGCTGACGTCAACGGATCGACCGTCGATCCGTGGCGGGGTTCCTGTCTTGAACCGGGCAACTGTCAGCCCGGCGTTCTCCAATTGCTCCGCGAGGTGGGTGGATGATGCTTCCCCGGCCCGGCCACCGGAGATGCGGGTACCGGTCCCGATATGAATACGGCCGCGAAGAAACGTCCCCGTCGTGATCACTACCGCCCGAGCTGTAAACCGGCGCCCTTCCAACGTTTCGACGCCAAGGACGCTTGCCGCTCTCTCGTCGAGGATGAGACGCGCGACGGTCCCTTGAATGCAGAACAGCGAAGCTCGTTGCTCCAAGAGGGTACGGACGGCGCGGCGGTACATTCCGCGGTCGCACTGCGCGCGCGGGGCCCACACGGCCGCGCCCTTGCCGCGGTTCAGCATGCGGAACTGAAGCGTCGCCATATCTGTGGCCCGGCCCATGATTCCGCCTAGCGCGTCGACTTCGCGAACAACCGTGCCCTTCGCCACTCCGCCAATAGCCGGGTTACAAGACATCTGCCCGATGCTTTCGAGCGCGCTCGTGATGAGACCAACGCGCGCGCCGAGTCGTGCGGCCGCCACGGCGGCTTCGGTTCCGGCGTGGCCACCTCCTACGACGATTACATCGAAGTCATCTTCGGCCGACTGTGACGTGTGACGCGGCATAGCGAAAAGCTACCATCACGGACTGGGTAACCCCATGGCGCAAGAGATCCCATCAGGACAATCGATGTTGATCATCAGGCGGGAAGCTTACGAGCGCGCCGGCCTAACTCGACAATCGATCGACGAGCGTCTCAACCTCACGCCCGAAGAATTTCGCGTCGACGGGCGATTCGTGACGATCGGGCCGATTCCTGACGACACAGGAATTCGCGACCTTCTCGACGATCTCGAGAGCACAGGTCTCGCGTACTTCGACGACTACTTCGAGTTCAGCGGAAACTGGCCGCCGTGGATTCGGGTCTACGTAGCGGAGCGATAGAACCACGCAATAGACGGAGTGTGGTTTCCGTTGCGTCGAGCCGTCCTAGCGCTGGCGAGTGAGCGTTTTGTCGGAAGCGACTGGCGTCTCACTCCCCGGTCCGGAACGCAGCATGCCGCTCCAGCCGCACTCGATACACCAGGATGAGCGCAGCCAACGCATCCATTTGCCGAGGCCGCGAGACTGGACTCTCAGCGTGACTGCGTTGCAGTGCGGACATCGGTCGCTCTCCGGCAGGATCCAGTAAAACACGAGCGTGGCGGCGACGATTCGCAATACGAAAATCGACACAAATACTGTCGCGAAAATCGCTGCGTCGGACATGACGCCACCTCCTCAACAAGCCAATCAGCAGTTGCCTACCGACTGGATTCGACCGATTTGTCGCCGGGAGCGTTACAGGCTCCTAAAGCCTCTGCTCGACCTGCACCCACGGCTCAACGTAGGCTACACCATTTTCAACGCGGTCGATGACTACCTCAGTTCCTTCCGCGACCGGCGTGCCGTCAAGACTGTGGGCGGACACGGCGTAGCGTTTCCCGCCCACCGTGTACGCGATCTCACCGGTGCCGCTCGCGGCGATGGCCGCGACAACTTCTGCAGGATGGCCCTGCAACAGATAGCGTTCGTCCACCACGTCCTGCTTGGCAGCCTGTGTGGCCCAGCGTGCCACCGCACGTGTTACGACGATTGCACCGAGGACGGCTATCAAGATCGCAACTACAAGCTGTACAGGAATCGCGAGCTGACTGTAGCGCAACAGTAAATACCCGGAAATCCCGAAGACCGTCGCAAATGCACCGACGGTTGGTGCGGTAAGCGCCATTCGCGCGGAGCCAACGGGACGCCCCAAGGCGTCGAGCTCAGGCGAACGTCCGGAACCGATTCGCTCGACTCCCCGGATCATGGCGTATACACCCAACACGAGTCCGGTCAGAAACGCTGCGAGGTAGATGAACTGCATTGATGTAAGTGGCAGACGTCGCGCGACGGCCGGCGGTCAAAACCATCTCGCGTAGAGGCTCGGATGACGCCTGATCGTAATGCCGCGATCGAGGGACCGTAAGTCACGGGGATGCGGCGATTGGAGCACCATAGCTCACCGACGTGGCGCGTTCAAGAAACTCGCCGACTCGCCACTCGGCGTAATAGAATGGCCGAAATGGGTTCTGCCCAGACACGAATCCAACGTGTCCGCCTTTCGCAAGGAACTCTACCTCCAGGTACGGATTGCCACTGGCAACGCCTCGAACTTGCTCGAGGACTTCGCTAGGCAGAAACGGATCATCGACTGCGTTGAGGAGAAGCGTTGCGACGCGAATTCTCGAGAGAAATCGAATCGAACTCGAATGCGCGTAATAGTCCCCCGCGTCGGCAAAACCATGGACCGGAGCCGTGACGATGTCATCGAACTCATACAGCGTACGCGCCGAACGGACGCGCTTACGCGAGACGAGATCGGGATACTGCTTCAACTTTGCCAGCGCCTTCCTGCGTAGGGACTGGAGGAAGTGTCGCTGATAGACGCGAGAAAATCCGCGATCGATGTGCCGCGACGCGCGGGCAAGGTCGAAGGGTACAGAAACAGCAGCCGCAGCGGCCACACGGCGATCAACGGACTCGCCGCATTCACCAAGCCATTTGAGCAAAACGTTTCCGCCAAGAGAGACGCCTACGAACAGAAACGGCGAAGCCGCGTCGATTGCGAACAGCCTTCGAGCAACAGCATCGATGTCGCCAGTATCGCCGGAATGATAGAATCTGGGTGCGCGATTCGGCTCGCCGCTGCAGCCACGGAACAACAGCAAGTCAGCAGCCCACCCACGTTGAGCGGCTTCGAGCAGCAACCCGCGTGCGTAATGCGAACGCGGGGTTCCCTCGAGTCCGTGCAGGATGACGAGGTGCGGCCGTCCTGGTGGGGCATCGAGACGAACGAGATCGATGAAGTCCCCATCGTCGGTCTCCCAACGTTCGACACGTGTTTCGAGCGGTGGGGTACGCCGGAAGAAGCGCCCCCAGATCGTTCGGGCGTGTGGGCCGGGGAGCCACCACGCAGGCGAATAGGCGCGCACTACCACTGACGTAAGTTTCCCATTGCGCGCGGGTGGATGGCGAATGTCTTCGCGTCGGGAATCACTCTCGCTTCGTCTGCTCTGTGGAAGTACAAATCTTCGGGAACAAGAAAAACGCCGACACCCGAAAGGCGCTCCGGTTCTTCGCTGAACGGCGCGTGAAGACTCACTTCGTCGATTTTGCAGAGCGGGCGGCTTCGCTTGGCGAGCTCAAACGATTCGCGCAGCGGTTCGGGGTGAGCGCATTGATCGATCGTGAATCGAAACGATATCAAGAGCTCGGATTGGCTCATTCGAACTACACCGATGAACGATGGCTTGAAAAGCTGAGCGAGGAGCCGTTGCTGTTGAAAATGCCATTGGCGCGTGCGGCGAATCGTCTCACGATCGGGCTCGCCGAAACCGAATGGCGATCATGGCTCACCATGTGATACGCCGATGACGCAGATCGCCATGTCCGGTGTCGCTGTGGAGTTCGGCGACACCGTCATCCTGAGAGATGTCACCTTCACAGTCGGTGCCGGTGAAAGGTGGGGCATCATCGGGCGCAACGGGACGGGAAAAACGACACTGTTCAACCTTGTCACCGGCGCACTCGAACCGACCCAGGGTGTGGTTGTGCGGTCGCCCGCGCTTCGGATGACGCTGCTCGAGCAGCATCGAGATTTCGGCGACGCGATCACGGTGTGGCAGGCAGTTGCCGGCGCCTTCGAGCATCTGCTCGACCTCGAACGTTCGCTGAGCGAGCAGTCGACTCGCATCGGAGAACTTGGCGAGGCAGCAACGCCCGCGATGCTCGATCGATACGCGCGCGACCTCGAGCGATTCGAGCGCGAAGGTGGCTACGAGGTCACTGCGCGCGTCGACGCGGTGCTGCACGGGCTGGGATTCGACCCGGCAGACGCGCGGTCGAAACGCCTGGATACGTTGAGCGGAGGCGAACGGGGGCGGGTGGGACTTGCCCGACAACTCGTGGCGCCGGCCGACGTCCTGCTCCTCGACGAGCCGACGAATCATCTCGACCTCGAGACGACCGAGTGGCTCGAGGAATACCTCCGCGGCACGAGCGCGACCGTGCTGTTGATCAGCCACGATCGCGCATTTCTAGCAACGGTAGTCGACCACACGCTTCATCTCGAGAATGGAACTACCGCAGCATACGTCGGGGGCTACGAATCGTTCGTGAGCCAGCGAGTCGAACGTCGGTTGACGCAGCAGCGCGCGTTCGACAAGCAACAACGGCAGATCGCGAGCGAAGCCGACTACGTTCGGCGAAACATCGCCGGGCAAAACAGCAAACAGGCCAAGGGACGACGGAAGCGCCTCGACCGACTTCCTCGTCTGAGTCCGCCGCCTGACGAGTCGGGCGGCGGCACCATGGCGATTCGCTTCGATGTCGCCGAGCGCGGCGGAGATCTCGTGGCCGTGGCCGAACATGCCCGGATCGAGATCGGGAATCGTACACTGATCGAGCAGTTCACGGGTCAGGTCAACCGGGGCGACCGACTCGGGTTGATTGGGCCTAACGGGGCGGGAAAGTCGACGCTCCTGCGGACATTGCTTGGCGAGCTGGCGCCGACTGCCGGCGCCGTGCGCCTTGGCGGCTCGATCAGGGTTGCGTACTATCGCCAAGACCTGGCGCAGGTGCCGACTGATCGCACGCTGTATGACGTCATAGCCGATCTGCGGCCCGCATGGGAACGCGGGCAAATTCAGGGACATCTCGGCCGGTTCGGATTCTCCGGCGACGAAGTCCAGCGACACGCGGATTCCTTATCCGGCGGCGAGAGGGCACGCGTGGGGCTCGCGATGATGATGCTGACGGGCGCCAACCTGCTCATTCTCGACGAGCCGACGAATCACCTGGACGTGGAGTCGATCGAGGCGCTGGAGGACGCAATCGAGCGCTATGATGGCACCGTGATGATTGTCAGTCACGACCGCGCTCTGCTCCGCGCGCTCGCCAATCGCGTATGGGTACTTCATGATCGACGCATCTCGGCGTTCGATGGCAGTTTTGCCGAGTGGGAGGTCGTCAGTACGGAGCGCGCACACGCGGCCCAGGTCAAAGCCGCCGAAGAAGCCGCGATCCATCGCATGCGTGAGCGCCAGACCGTTGCGCGGCGAGACACGGGTTCTCGTGATCATCGCGATGCTCTACGGAAGGCGCAGCGAGAGGTCGAAGCTGCGGAGCAAGATGTCGCGCGTATCGAGCAGACGATTTCCAAGTTGACGCAGACGCTGTCCGACCCGGCGCTGTACACGAAACCCGAAGCTGCGGCGTCTGCAACCCGACTGGGCGCCGAGCTCGATCGTGCGAAATCCGATCTGGAACGGGCGATCGACCGCTGGACAACCGCGACCGAGCATGCCGAGTCGCTCTCGAGCCCGACCAACGCGGCTGGCCAGTCTCGTGGCTAGCGGCGAATCGGCGTGTCAATGAAAACGGTGATGGGAGGTGGCCGATCGACTCGGTGATGTGGGTCTGGGGAGGGTTCCTTCTCCTAATCCTGCTTGTCCTCGCACTCGATCTGGGCGTTCTGAACCGCAAGGCTCACGTCGTGTCGGTGAAGGAGGCGCTGGCCTTCACCTTCGGTGTGCTTGTGCTGGCAACGCTGTTCGACGTGTTCGTGTATTTCGCGTATCAGAACCATTGGCTTGGGCTCGGCCAGCACATCGATCGCGTGGATGGTGTCGTCAACGACGGTCGGCTTGCGGCGGTGAAATTTTTCACCGGTTACATCATCGAGGTTTCACTCAGCGCCGATAACGTGTTCGTGATCGCCATGATCTTCGAACACATGCGAGTGCCCGCGAAGTTCCAGCACCGAGTGCTCTTCTGGGGGATTCTGGGCGCTCTCGTAATGCGAGGCGCCATGATCGGCGTCGGTGCTCAGCTGGTGTCGCGGTACCACTGGGTGCTGTACGTGTTCGGTGTTTTTCTTGTCTATACAGCCGTGAAAATGCTTTGGGCGAGGTCGGACAACATGGCCGATCCCGACGAGGCTCTGGTCATGCGGCTGGTTCGTCGGGTGTTTCCCGTGTGTCAGGACTACCGCGAGTCACGTTTTCTCATCCGTGATGCCGGCAAGTGGATGCTCACGCCGCTAGCCGTTTCCCTCGTACTCGTCGAAACGACGGACCTCATCTTCGCGGTCGACTCGATCCCAGCCATCTTTGCCATCACGACGGATCCGTTCATTGTCTTCACGAGCAATGTCTTTGCGATCCTCGGACTGCGATCACTGTACTTCGCGTTGTCGAGCGCGATCGCCAAGTTTCGATATCTCAAAGTGTCACTGGCCGCGATACTGGGACTGGTGGGGCTCAAGATGCTCGCTGCGGAGTGGTTGAAAGACGCAATCGGTCCGAGCTTCAACTTCTATCTACTCGGGATCGTGGCGGTGATTCTCGGCATCGGCGTGCTTGCGTCGGTGATCGTGACGCGGCGGGAGGACCGGCAAGCGGAGCCGGCGAAGTAAGCGAGAATCGATGGTCGCGCTGCTCGTCATCGCCGTGTTGCAGGGGGTTGTCCCGTCCCCGGTCGATTCGGTCTACTCCACAACACGAGTCCGACAGCTGGTCGAGCGGGCGTCGATCTCGAATCGACGCGTTCCCGAAGGCCTTGCCGGATACGACGCTCGGGTGGAGAGCGAGATGGCCTTCATTGCTCGGCAGCCGGACGGCATCGAACAGACTTTCACCGTCGAACAAGCGGCGACGACGGTTCACTGGGACCGATCGGGCCAGTTCGAGCAGCGAGTGGTCGGCTACCGATCGCAATCCGTTGGCGTCACTATATCAGCGGTGGGCCTGTTTCGGGAGGCGTGGGTGGTTCCCATTCTCTATGGGAACCGCATGACGTTGTTGTTCGGCCTACAGGACTCGACGCGTCGACAGAGCTCGGGTCAGCGGCGACGTGCCAACGCGGTCATCGCCGTGCATCCCTTCGCGGATGATCGCGACCGGCTTTATCAATTCTCGGGTGGCGATACCGTCGTAACGATCAAGCCCGGCGGTCGGGAGATTCCGATCGTTCGCGTCCACGTCGAGCCGCACGGGGATCGCCTAACGCGTGAGGCGACGGCCTTCCGTGGCGACATCGAGCTGGACGAACAGCGTGCGCAGATCGTGCGCATGCGCGGCTACTTTGTAACCGTCGGGCCCAGGGCCAACGCACGATCGCGCTTGATCGCATCGCCGGTAGAAGCGATCGCGTACATGGAGCTCGAGAACGGAGAGTTCGAAGGTCACTACTGGCTCCCGACCTATCAGCGCATCGAGGCGCAGGCCAGCATCTCGCTTCTCGGTGATCAGCGCGCGGTGTTTCGCGTCGTCTCGCGATTTCGGAACATGACAGTGAACCCGCCCAGGTCAGTGACTACCGCGATGCTCGGCGATTCGCTGCGTGCCACGAAGCATCGCCTAACGTTTGCGTCACGGGACAGCATCGATCGGTTTACGGATTGGAGCCGGGCCATCGGTGAGTCCACCGCGAACACGGGCGCCGATGACTTCCTCGACGTCGCGCCGGATTCGTGGCGGCCGACAGGGCCTCCGATCATACGGCTGCGGTATCAGGAAGCAACGGATCTCTTCCACTACAATCGCATCGAAGGCACCTACACCGGTGTCGCGGGCGAAGTGAAGCTGCGTGACGCGTCGCCCGGACTCGTCGCGCGCGGCAATGTCGGATGGGCATGGGCGGAACAGACCGTTCGCGGCCGCGTATCGCTGGAACGACAGACCGGCTCCTGGTGGCCCTACGTGCGGGCCGGCCGGTCACTCGACGTCACGAACGATTTCCGCGAACCGTTCGACAGCGGATCGACGCTGGGTGCCCTCTTTTCGGTGGACGACTACGACTATGTCGACCGAAGGAGTACGATGATCGGCCTAACGAGGTACGCGAATCGGCGACGCACTGTTCGCGTCCGCCTGGAGGGCGGGATCGGTTCGGACCAGTACGTGGCGGCACAACGCGAACACGGGCCGTTTACGCCGGGCGATTCCGGGTTCCGTTTCAATCGCGGTGTCGACAACGGCAGGTACAGCCTTGCCAGTATGAAGGTGGAGTTTCATCCCGACGTGAACGCCGCGTTCGTGCGCCCTGGCATTGGCGCAACGGTCCAGGCCGAAGCAGCGACCGGCGATCTCGCGTGGCGCAGGGCCGAGCTTCGGATCATCGCACGACGAATGCTCGGGCCGTTCATCTATGCGGCCCAGGCAAATGTCGGCGTGGTCGTCGGTGACTCGATCCCGCCGCAACAGCTGTTCGAGATTGGCGAGAACCAGAATTTGCCGGGCTACGGCTACAAGGAGTTTGCCGGTAACCAAGCAGCGGTAATTCGCGGGCTCGTCATGTACCCGCTCCCGCTTTGGCGGGCGCCAATGCGACTCGGGCGATTCGTACTACCCAGTGTGGGGCCGACGCTTTCATTCGGTGGGCAGGGTGGGTGGGCTGCCGCGACGAACGATGCGGCGCGGTCGGCAATTCTCCGCCTTGGGACGGTCAGTGACTCGGTTCTTGGCACGCCTGGAATCGTTGCCGGCGCTCCCGTCTCGCGGCCAACCGATGGCTTCAAGTCATCGATCGATTTTCGGCTGCGATTTCTCGGGGGAGCCTTGAGCATCGGAGCCGCACGCGCGACGGACCACCATGAGTCGTGGCGATTCGTCGTGGGGTTCGCACAGCTGCTCTAGCAACTCCAGATCAGAACTCGCCGATGAAGCCTACCTCCGGCTCGAGGTGCTGTCCGAACCGGTCCTGCACGCATTGCTGTGCGTGAGCGATGAGCGCGCGGACATCGGCGGCGGTCGCATGCCCGAGGTTCACCATAATGTTGGCGTGAATGTGCGAGATCTGAGCGTCCCCAATGCGAAAGCCTTTGAGCCCGCACTGGTCGATCAATCGTCCTGCACCGACGCCTTCGATCTTCTTGAAGATCGAACCAGCACTCGGGTGAATCTCCAGCCAGGGGTGACGGGCCCCACGCCAACTCAGGTTTTCCTGCATGATTCGATGCATCGTCCCGACGTCGCCGGCAGAGAGGCGAAATGTGACAGACAGCGCGACCTCGCGGCCCTCATGAAGAACGCTGGTGTCGTAGCCAAATCGCATGTACTCAGGGCCAACAGAGTGCCGGACACAATGTTCGTCGAGCAGCTCGGCGGACCCGAACACTTCCGCGATGAACATGGTTCGTTCCCGGTCAGGGGCGGGGGAGAGAAAATGGAGATTTTGCCAAACCGCGCCGCCGACCGTGCTCGGAATTCCGACGTAATGTTCCAGTCCCGACCAGCCACGTCGCACCGACTCCGCAATGAGGTCGCGCATGATCACGCCACTCTCGCACCACACGTGGCCGTCTTCGGCGAATCGCAAGTGGCGAGCGGCATTTCGTATCACGAGGCCTCGAAATCCTCGGTCGCCGATGAGGACGTTTGCTCCCAGTCCGAGGACGAAGTAGGGCATACCACTTCGTCGCGCCGCAGCGACAGCGTTTGCGAGATCGTCAGCGGATATGGCATCGTAGAACAGGTCCGCCGGACCTCCAATGCGAAAGGTCGTGTATGACGCGAGTGGCTCACTCTGCTTGAGTCGCGCCACATCGAGCCGGTTGCCGAGTTCCATCATCGGGCCGGCCAAATTGGTGAGAGGCATTGATGTGGAAAGAAATCCTGGCGCGCTCGAGCCGCCAGTTATGATGACCCGATCAACCGCGCGGTTCCGCGACTGCGCCGGCACGGTAGAGGATAGGCCAATCCTGCGAACTAAACGCCGATCGACCAGGCTGAGCGTTGCGTGGATTCACGTAGCGATGTTTACCGCTGTTGCACTGACGGCCACGCCGGCCTACGGGCAACGAGCCGAACTGGACAAGATCATCAAGCGGCGTGTCCTCTCAAATGGTCTCGAGGTGATCGTGGTCGAGAACCACGGTGTTCCGCTCGCGACCGTGGAGATCGACGTGAAGAATGGCTCGTTCACGCAGACGCCCGAATACGCCGGGCTCGCGCACATGTACGAGCATATGTTCTTCAAGGCGAACGAGCACCTGCCCGAACCGGACCAGTTCATCGACCGGGCCGCTGAACTCGGCGCCGTGTTCAATGGTCGTACGGACGAAGAACGCGTCGCGTACTACATGACGCTTCCGGCCGATAGCCTGGCGGGTGGGATGGAGGCGATGGCCGATGCGCTGCGAGGGCCGCTCTTTCTCAAGGAAGAGATCGACCGCGAACGACAGGTCGTGATTGGGGAGTACGACCGCAACGAGTCGAATCCCTTTTTCCGCCTGCAGGAGGCGATGGGCAAGCAACTCTACCCCGGGCAATGGAGTCGCAAGAACGTGATCGGCGATCGCAATGTGATTTCGACCGTGACGCCGGCCAAGATGCGGGAGATCCAGCGGACGTATTACGTGCCTAACAACTCGGTGCTGATCGTCACCGGCGACGTCTCGCCGGACAGCGTGTTCGGGCTCGCCGAGAAGACCTATGGGGACTGGGCCAAAGGGGCAGACCCGTTCGTTGCGGACCCGATTCCGCGTATCCCCCCGTTGCAGAAGAGCGAGGCAGTGATCATCGAGCAGCCGGTGGGTGCCGTCACCGTTCAGATCCAGTGGCAAGGGCCAAGCGTGCGCAGAGATCCTAACGCCACTTATGCGGCCGACGTGTTCTCGGATGCAGTGAACCAGCCCAATTCCACGCTTCAGAAGAAGCTCGTAGACACCGGCCTCTGGCAGTCGATAGGCGTCAACTACTACACGCTCGATCACGTCGGGCCGATCACGATCAGCGGCCAGACGACTCCTGACAAGTTGAAGAGCGCACTCGCGGCGCTCGACGCGGAAATCCAGCGGTTCACCGAGCCGGGCTACATCTCGAAGTCGGAGCTCGAGGCGGTGAAGGCACAGCGCGCCGTGAGTTCCGCGTTCGGTCGAGAGCGAGCGTCCGGCTTCAGCCAGACGATCGGCTTCTGGTGGAGCGTTGCTGATCTCGAGTACTACATGGGGTACGTCGACAACATGGCGAAGCAGAGTCTCGCGGATCTGCGGAGTTACGCCGCGAAGTACATCGTCGGTAAGCCGCGCGTGACCGGCGTAGTGATACCAGCCGACGCACGGCAGTCGATCGCGCTAACGACGGCTGACCTGTTGCCGCGGAGTATCGCCCAGTGAAAAACACCGTGGCCACAACGATGCGGCGCGTCGGGCTCACTCTCGGAACACTGTCGATCCTGTCAACCGGCGGTGTCCTGCAGGCCCAGGTGGAGAACGCGATTCCGAAGACATCGCGCACGAAGGCATCGCTTCACGACAGTCTGACTACGGCGTACGAAATCGGCGGCGTGCGGGTCATTCATCGCCTGACGCCGGCGAACGATATCGTGGCTGCGAACGTGTACCTGCTCGGTGGCGTCCGTCAGATAGACGATGATAACGCGGGGATCGAGCCGCTTCTCCTCGAGGCTTCGGATCGAGGCACCCGAGAATACGCGGGCGAGAACGTCCGCACAAAGCTCTCGCGTCTTGGCAGCACCATTGTCGTCGATCCGGAGACTGACTGGACGATGTTCGGCCTGCGTGCCACGCGTGACGGGTTCGATTCCACATGGTCGGTGTTTGCCAGCCGGCTCATGCACCCCACGCTCGACTCCGCCCAGGTCAACCTGGTTCGCGAGCAGTTGCTCGCCGCCGTGCGACAACGAGGCGACAATCCTGACGCGCTCGTTTCGTTCATTGCAGACAGCTTCGCCTTCTCCGGGCACCCCTATGCACGCAGTACGTTAGGCACCGAACGCTCGCTGGCGCGCCTGACAGTTAGTGCTTTGCGGCGCTATCACGACGAACAGATCGTGAAGTCGCGCATGCTCGTCGTCATCGTGGGAAACATTTCCCGGACTCAGGTCGAGAAAGTCATCACGCAGACATTGGCAAAGCTCCCGGCCGGGAGCTATCGATGGACGCTTCCCGACACGCTCCCCGAGCGAGGCGCCGGCTTTGCGATCGAATCACGATCGCTACCTACGAACTACATCCTTGGCTACTACGACGGCCCGCCAGCCGGAAGTAAGGACTACCAGGCACTGCGGGTCGCGGCCGCAGTGCTTTCGGGCCAACTGTTCGCCGAGATCCGTTCGCGCAGGAACCTCACGTACGCTGTCGATGCGCCGTTCGTCGAACGCGCAATCGCGTCGGGCGGCTTGTACGTCACCACTGTGTCGCCCGATACGACACTGGCGCTCATGCGACAGCAGATCATGGCGCTGCAACAGGGTACGATCGACCGCGAGGCACTCGAGCGCCTGGTGCAGCAGTTCATCACGGAATACTTCCTCAACAACGAAACGAACGCCGAGCAGGCGAACTTTCTCGCGCGCGCGCAGTTATACCGGGGCGACTTCCGGGTCGCTGACTTGTTCGTGGACGAGCTGCGGGAAGTGAGCCCCGAAGATGTCCAGCGGGTGGCGCGACAGTATATGAGGGGTATACGGTTCGCCTACGTCGGTGACTCGCTCCGCCTTTCCGCTCGCACACTGAAGGGCTTCTGACCTTCCGCCCAGGTCGGGCTTCAGTCGCGACGGCGTGAGGCGAGCACGCGCCGCACGTCGTCGAGCGACGCCCCGACTGAGCGGAGCGCCACGAGCGTGTGGTACAGCAGGTCGGCCGCCTCCTCGATCGCCCGCGCGCGATCGTCATCCGCGCAGGCCACGACGAGCTCGGCGCACTCCTCGCCGAGCTTCTTGAGCCGAAGGTTGCGGTCGGCGCCCAGGCGCCGCGTGTAGCTGGAGCGATCGCCAGCCGGCGATGATGGCGCCGGCGTTAGGCGCTCCGCGATTGTCGCATCGACGTCCGCGATGGCGTCGCCACGAAGCGCCGTCGTCGGAAAACATGACGCCGTGCCTCTATGACACGCGGGTCCGGCAGGGATCACGCGTGCCAGCACCGCGTCGGCGTCACAGTCAGCCTCAAGGGAGACGACGCGCTGCGTGTTACCGCTAGTGGCGCCCTTGTGCCAGAGGCCGCGCGCGCGAGACCGAAAATGCATTTCCCCCGTCTCGACCGTTTTCTCCAGTGCTTCACGGTCGGCAAACGCGGTCATGAGGACAGCTCCTGATGTCGCATCCTGCACGACGACGGAAACGAGTCCCCCGCCCTTCTCGAAATCGAGCGCTTCGAGATCGATCATCATCACGTTAGGCGTGCTCCACGCTCGCCGGCGCCATTCGAGTCATTCATTCACGTCATTCGGCGGAGGCCAGCGCACGCCGAGCCTCGCACGCAACCAACCGGCCATGGCACCATTGCTGGCCATCGCACCCCTTCCAAATGGTGTAACGCGACCATCCCAGTCGCTGAACTCGCCCCCGGCCTCCCGCACTACCGGGATGAGCGCGGCGGAGTCCCATGGGGACATCAGATTATCCACCATCAACTCGGCTCGTCCGGTCGCGACGAGTAGATAGCCGTAGCAATCACCCCATGTCCGCGCGACCGCCGCTTCGTGTGCGAGCGCCGCCCACCGCGCTGCCCGGTCGGGAAACCCCGTAAACCGGACATCTGTCGTGAGCAGCGTCGAGCCGGCAATCTCGGCGTGCTCCGAAACGCGACACTGAGCGTCGTTCCACCAGCAGCCCTCGCCCACGGCAGCGCTAACGATCTCGTCAACCGCCGGACAGTAGATCGCGCCCGCGAGGACAGTGCTCCCGCTAACGACGCCGATCAGCGTGCCCCAGAGCGGAACGCCGCGCACGAAGGTCTTCGTCCCGTCAATCGGGTCGATGAACCAGCGACGCGCTCCCTCGTCGCCTTCGGGACCAAACTCCTCGCCGAGAATGGCGTCGTGCGGGAACCGCGCAGCGATCCATTCGCGCGCAGTCTGCTCCGCGGCGCGATCGGCGACGGTCACCGGGCTCCCGTCGCGCTTCGTCTCGACGTCGAGGCGGGTACGAAAGTGCGCGAGTGCAACTCGGCCAGTCAGTCGAGCGACCTCGGACACCGCCTGCAGCAGCGTCTCGTTTCGGACCGTGCTCATGCTGCGCGCACCGGTATGCCGTGATGGGCCATTTCTTTTTTGATCTGCTGCACGGTTGTCACCCCTTCATGCAAGATGCCGGCGACCAGGGCTGCGTCCGCATGGCCGCGCACGAGCGCGTCACACACGTCGCTCGCTGATCCTGCACCGCCGCTCGCGACTACTGGAACAGCGACGGCATCCGCGATCGCCGCAGTCAACTCGAGCTCGTAGCCCGTACGCGAACCATCGCGGTCGATGCTCGTAACGAGGAGCTCGCCCGCGCCGCGCTGAACACACTCGCGCGCCCACATCACCGCATCGAGCGACGTCGGCCTCCTCCCGCCTCGCGTGTACACGAGCCAGGACTCGCCGTGCCGCTTGGCATCGATACTCGCGACAACGCACTGCGAGCCGAATCGAACGGCACACTCGGTCAAGATTTCCGGCGACTCGACCGCCGCGGTGTTCACACCGACCTTGTCGGCTCCGGCGCGTAGTGCGCGTGCGACATCGTTGGCCGAACGAATCCCGCCCCCAATGGTTAACGGAATGAAAAGACGTTCGGCCGTCCGTCTCGCGAGGTCGAGCAGCGTCGAGCGTTCTTCGAAGCTCGCCGAGATGTCGAGATATACGACTTCATCCGCGCCGTCGGCCTCATACCGCCGCGCGAGTTCGACCGGATCACCGACGTCGCGCAACGATTCAAACCGGACGCCTTTGACGACGCGGCCACCCTTCACGTCAAGACAGACAATGAGTCGGCGCGTCACCATCGAACGCTTCCCTTCGTGCTGAAAACCGTACCGGAGTCAATGAGAGCATCGTGCAGCGCGAGGCCAAGTGCCTTGAATGCAGCTTCGACGATGTGATGCCGATCGGCGCCGCGAAGCACCCGAACGTGGAGCGTGGCGCGCGCGTTGTCTGCGAACGATCGAAACCAGTGATCGTACAGCGAGCTGGGAACCGGGCCGCGGTAGTAGGGCCGCCCTCCGAGATCGATCGTTACCTCCACGAGCGCATCGTCCATGGGGACTGTGCGGTGTCCGTATCTCGCGCACGTGGCGGGAGTCTGATCGATGATGGCGGCCCCGAAGGCGATTCCGACGTCCTCGATGAGGTGATGCTTCAGATCGCCGGACGCTTGAAGCGAGAGGTCAAGGCGAGAGTATCTCGCGAGCGTCGCCATCATGTGATCGAGGAAGCGTTGGCCGGTCGTCACCGTCGAGCGTCCGCTCCCACTCGTGATCTCCAGGCGGATGCTGGTCTCAGCCGTCTGCCGTTCGACGACGCTCATTCTGCAAACTCCTCAGCCGCCTGCCACGGATCGATGGCGCCGGTATACAGCGCCATGCCGACGATTGCCGCGGCGACGCCGCGGTCGGCTAGGGCGCGAAGATCGGCGACGGATGCAATACCGCCCGACGCGTACACAGGGAAGCTTGCTGCTTCGACCACGTCCTCCATGAGAAACAGGTCCGTGCCCTGCATCCGCCCTTCACGATGGACGGCGGTGACGAGCAAGCCCGCGAGTGGCAGCGCGCTCAGCTCTTCCGTGACGTCGATGATCTCTCGTGGTAGCGTCCGCGTCCAGCCGTGCGTCACGACGCGGCGATCGCGCACGTCAGCCGCGACGATGATCTCGTTAGGGTAGGCGTTGGCGACACGCCCGAGCCAGTCGGCGTCCTCGAACGCGCGGGTACCGAGAGCAACGGCGCACGCCCCGGCACCGACCAACTCATCGATCGCGGTGGTGCTCCGGACTCCGCCGCCAATCTGCACGTCGACCGGAATCTCCCGAAGGATCTCGTGCACGACATCGCGGTTCGACCCGCGGCCCGTTGCGGCGTCGAGGTCGACTACGTGGAGTCGACGGAACCCATATCGCACCCACTCACCGGCGACCGAAACGGGGTCTGCAAGACGAACGCGTTCGTCAGCGTAGTCTCCGCCGACGAGCTGAACGCACGCGCCCTCGCGCAAGTCCACCGCAGGTATGGCGATCATGACGTCACGTCGTCGAGGAAGGCATGTAGAAAGCGCAGCCCGGGGCCCGAGCTCTTCTCGGGATGGAACTGCACGCCGACGGTACAGCCGGAACGCACGACTGCCGCGAATCGGTCATCCTCGTGCGTGCTCCATGCGCGAACGACCGAGTCATCGACCGGCCGGCACACGTAGCTGTTCGCGTAATAGGCGTAGGAGAGGGGTGCGCGCACAAACAGCTCGTCGTCTGCGGCGTCGATGGCATTCCACCCGATCTGCGGGACTCGCTGCGCCCGAAGTCGAGTCGCCGTTCCGGGGAAGATCTCCAGGCCTCGCGCGTTAGGCGCACTTTCGTCGCTAGCGTCGAACAGCAGCTGCATGCCGAGACAGATGCCGAGACACGGAAGGCCGTTACGGAGGGCCGCCTGCATGGCGAGCCGACCAGGCGCCAACCGCTCCGCGGCCAGCCCGAACGCCCCGACACCGGGCAGCACCAGGATGTCCGTCTCGAGTGCACGCGTGGGGTCCGGTTCGACTCCCACCGTTGCCCCGAACGCGGCAAGCGCTTTCGTCAGCGAATGGATATTCCCCGCGCCGTAATCGAAGATGGTGACCTTCATCGCGCAGGCTCGGTCGTCACGACAGACGTGCGTGCTTCGAGCAGCGCATCCAGGGCGAGCTCCATCAGTGCCCACGGTCCAATCGTGATGCGAAGCGCATCGCCGATCCCCGGCAAACCCGGATATGGACGAACCGCGATCCCATGTTCCCGCATGCGCTGTGCGACGAGTGCGGCATTCGCGATCGGCAAAAGGAGAAAATTGGCGGCTGACGGAAGCGGGCGGAGCCCATTGGCGCGGAGTGCGTCAGCGAAACGCTCACGGTTCTGGACCGCCTTGACTGCCAGATCGCGCATCCACGAGACGTCTTCCCGAAGGGCGCACGCCGCAGCGCGTTCGGCAGGCGCATTCTCCTTGTAAGGCCCTCGTACTTTCTCGATCTCGTGAACGAGCGACGCGGCTCCGGTTCCGTAGCCGATGCGAAAGCCGGCCATTCCAAACGCCTTCGACAAGGTACGCGTGACCAGTACGCGGTCATGCTCGGGCGCTTCGCCCACTCGGCCACCGTCGCTGAACTCGCCGTACGCCTCGTCGATAATCACGATCCCGGGCGCGCGCTCGATCACGCGATCGACTGACCGACGGGCCGCCAGACTGCCCGTCGGGTTGTTAGGTGAGCAGATGTAGACGATGCGCGCGTCGGTCGCGAGCAACGCCTCCGGGTCGATGTCGCCAGAGGACGCGAACCGAACGGGTGTGGGAACGAGGCCATTCACCTTCGCGAACACGGGAATCATGCTGAACGTTGGGTCGGAGTAGGCGAGACGCTCCCCCGGCTCCGCAAAAGCGCGCACTGCCGAGTCGATCACGTCGTCGGATCCGCAGCCACTCACAACCTGATCTGAACGAACGCCAGCGTAGTCCGCGAGTGCCTCGCGGAGGCTTCGGGCGTGGAGACCGGGATACCGCGTGATCTCGTCGCGGCCGGCCGTTGCGAGCTCCCGAAGCGCGGCCGGTGGTGCGCCGAACAGATTGGTATTGTCGCTCAGGTCAGCCGCGCACGGTGAACGCTCCGTGGGATACGGCACGACATCGCGGATCGTCGCGCGCCCGAGTCGAAGCGAGTCGCTCGGCGGCGATGACGGGGATGGTGGTGTCAAGTGTATTGCCTCCGGGCCCGGGCGGCAGCAGCGTGTGCCGGCAGATGCTCTGCCTCCGCGAACGCGGCGACGTCCTGGGCGAGTCGCACGGCCGCGTCGCGGTCCACACGCTGGTACGTCGTCCAGCGGACGAAGTCTGCCGTGCTCAAGCCGGAGTACGAACGCGCCAACCCGCCTGTCGGGAGCACGTGGTTCGCTCCGGTGATGTAGTCGCCGAACGTAACCGAGCTCGTTTCGCCGACGAACACGGTGCCGGCCGAGCGAATGTCACCAAGCAGCGCATCGGCGTCGCGCGTTGCGAGCAGCAGATGTTCTGGCGCGAACAGGTTCGCGAACGCGATCGCCTCGCGAAGCGATGGCGCCGTGAGTATCGCGCCGCGCTCGGCGAACGCCTGCTCGATGATCGCGCGACGCCCCTGGACGGGCAGGAATTTCTCGATGGCGTCAACGACTTTGGTGCCTAACGTCTCGTCCGTCGTGACGAGCGCTACGACCGCCTCTGGGTCGTGCTCGGCCTGGGCGAGCAACTCGGCAGCGAGATGCGTGGGGTCGGCGGAGTCATCGGCGACGATCAACAGCTCGCTCGGGCCAGCGGGACAGTCGATGCCGACGACGTTCGACACCAACAGCTTCGCCTGCGCCACGTAGGCGTTCCCCGGACCGACGATGCGGTCGACGCGAGGAATGCTTGCCGTGCCATACGCCATCGCAGCAATCGCTCCCGCGCCGCCCACGGCGAACACTCGATCGGCGCCGGACAACTCGGCCGCCGCGAGTGTTGCAGTCTCTGGCTGTCCCTTGGAGGTTGGCGGCGCGCAGATGATGACCTCAGCGACGCCTGCGACGCGCGCTGGAATCACTCCCATGAGGACGCTGCTGGGATACGCCGCGCGACCACCCGGGGCGTATACGCCGATGCGATGCAGCGGATCAGGGCGCCGACCGACGATAATGCCGGGCTCGGGAGCGATCTCGACGCGCCGCGGCAGCGCAGCGGCGTGAACGGCTCGGATGTTCGCCGCGGCCCGCTCCATGGCCGCACGTAGCGAGGGGTCGAGCGATCGAAGCGCGTCGGTCCACGCGTCGCGCGGCACCTCGAGTGACGTGAGCCGAACCTTGTCGTACTCCCGGGCAAGTGAGATCAGTGCGGTGTCGCCGTCGCGTCGAACCACGTCGATGATCGCCTCGCTCGTGGTGCGCACCATGTCGTCAGTGGCGGGGGCCCGTTCGAGCAACTGGGCGCGGTCCGCATCGCTCAGCGTATGCAACGGCCCGCGGAATCGTATGCGTCCCGCTTTCATGGCATGAGCCTCTCGATCCGAGTGACGAGTATTCCCGCTCCGCCTAACGCCTTGAGCTGAGCGATCGTCCGAAAGATCGCGGTCTCCGGAACGACCGCGTGCACGGCAACGTGGTGACCGCCATTCAAGATGTCGATGACGGTCGGGCCGTTCAGGCCGGGCAGTACCTCTTTCACCCGGTCGAGCGCGGCCCGCGGGACGTTGGCCATGACGTATCGCTGTCCTCTCGCACGCAACACGCTCGAGAGCGCGTCCGCCAGGTCATCCAAGGCACGGCGCTTACCTGGATCGAGGTGATCGGTACCGGCCACCCGCGCAACCAATCGCGCCGTTGACTCGAGAACCGTCGCGATCTCACGAAGACCGTTCACTTTGAGCGTGGAGCCCGTCGACGTCAGGTCCACCACGATGTCGGCTATCCCGAGGTGCGGAGCAATTTCGGCAGCCCCTGACACGGGGACGATCTCCACGCGACAGCCACGGTTTTCGAAAAAGCGACGTGTCACACGCGGGAAAACCGTTGCCACGCGCTCGGTGATGATCTGATCGAGTTGCTCGATGCCGCTCTCTTCTCGTGATGCGACTACGAGGCGGCAGCTGCCGAAACCCAGGTCGAGACGGACGTCGAGATCGCGTTCCGACTCGCAGACGAGGTCCCATCCGGTGATACCGGCGTCGGCGGCGCCATCCGCGACGAACTCGGGAATGTCCTGGGCCCGCACGAATATCGCCTCGAACTCGCCACCGAGCGATGCCGTAAGCGCGCGGTCTCCGCGTGCGCGGATTGGCAGGCCAGCATCCTCGAACAGGTCACGAGTCTCTTCAGCCAGGCGCCCCTTATTCGGTAGCGCGATTCTCAGCATGGAAGGGGTTGTTATGAATTGTCGATTCGGGAAAGAAAAAAGGCCCGTCAGGTGACGGGCCGCGGCGTTCGGTGTCTGGTGCGAATGTATCAGTCGCTCATCCGCTCACACGCAAACGGCCCCGACCCGAAGGGCGTGGCTGGCGTGCGTGTGGTGATGGCAAACGCTGGACGGACACATGACCGCAACGTAATCGGCCGATGAACGGAGCGTCAATGCGACGACGGTATAGAGGCTGCAACCAAGTTCCCCACTCGACGATGTCGAAGACCGCGGCTATTTGCGTTCCCGGAGCCATGTGAATAAATTCACAATGCTCTGAGACCACGCACTGGGAGGTCTCGGCTTCATTCACACACAGTTATTTGGTACGGCACTGGAGGCCTCAGGAAAATGCGGTTTCTCGGATTTGTGGTCGTGAGCAGTGCGATTGCGGTTGGTGCATGTGGTGGCGGTGGCGAGAAGGCGGCAACTGACACTGCGGCGACCGCCGCGGCGACTCCCAAGGCGGATTCGGCGATGACCGCCGCACCGGCGACTGCAGCGCCAGCTGGTACTGCTGCGCCGATCACGGGTCAGACGGTCGAAGTGAAGATGGTCGGTGACGACAAGGGTTATCGGTTCGAGCCGGCGGACATCAAGATCAAGCCCGGCGACGGCGTCAAGTTCGTCATGATTTCCGGCGGCCCACACAACGTCGCGTTCGATCCGGCGACGATTCCGGCGGACGTCAAGCCGCAGCTCTCGGCGAACATGCCGGACCAGCAGGGCGAGCTCTCGAGCCCGCTCGAGGTGAACCCGAACCAGACCTACACGATCTCGTTTGGCAACATCAAGCCCGGCACGTATCCGTTCCACTGCACACCCCACCTTGCGATGGGGATGAAGGGCACGATCACGGTTCAGTAAGTCCAGGGCGGCGCGGGACTCGCGCCGAGCGAGTATCGATGAAGTGGATAACGCGGAGGCGCGAGAGCGCCTCCGCGCTGTTTTTCCCCGGACGTTTGTCTGTAGCGCCGCACGACTGCCGGTCGTCAACGGATCGCGTGAACGCTTGCGCGGTGGCCCCGCTGCTTCGATTATCGCGAGCGAATGGTCGACACGATCACTGGAGCAGTTCCGCGGTATACGCGACGCCGTCGCGCCGAGATGCGGGCGGCGTGGGTGGCGGCGCGAGCGCGAAACACGCTTCGGCGCCCGCTTCGACTCGCGGCGATTTCCGGCACGGTGTTCACCGTTACGCTGATGCTGTTGGTGCTTACGCCGAGGAACGCGCGTCGCGCCTCGCAGCAAATCGCGCCTCTCTCCACACACTGGCGCGATACCGCCACGCTACTGACTGCCGTCGACACCACAACGAGGAGGCTCGCCGTCGCGGAGTCAGTGCTCGTCGCTCGTCGTACACTGGCTTCGAGACCAACGTACGCTCCACGGGCGGACACGTTCCCCGTAGCAGCGCGCCTCAGACGAGATTCCCTCGTGGTGGCGGCAAGCGAGCTGGCACGATTGCTCGAGCGCGCGGAGAACGCTCCTCTTCCGCAGTCCTACCGCGCTCTTGGCGAAAGCCGATCGCTCGCCGCTGACGCGCGCGTTCAGGCGATGCTCGATTCGCTCGCCGACATCGAACGTGAACGCGAGGAGTTCGGTGCAGGAGGCGGTGTCGATCCCATCTTCGTGGCGCTGACCGCCCGAGCGACCGCGATCGGCCGATCGATCCAGGCAATTGCCGAAGCGCGACAGAACACCATACGCGATTCATTAGCGGTTCTCAGGCCTCCGACGACCACCGCGCCGGTGGTCATCACTGTCGACACGTTAGGCCCGCTACTGCGCCGTGACGCATTGCAGGCGCAGCGCGACTCAGCGCGTGGAACCCTCGATGCCGCGAGACGTGCGAACGTCCTCACCGAGCGCCAGCTTCGGGAGGCCCGGGCGCAAGCGAACGTCCTTGCGCCGCCAATCGCCATTCTCGGCGCTTCGTTGGTTGTCGGTCTCACGATCGGGTTCGCGATCGCGCTGATGGTCGAGGTCAGCAGACCTCGAGTCTCGGACTTACAGGAAGCAGAACGCGTGACCGGAGAGCGAGTTCTCGCCGTCGTTCGTCCACGTGAGATTCCGCCCGAACGTGCACGGCGCAAAGCGGATCATCGGCTTCCGCCGCTGATCGACCCGACATCCGATGCGTATCGACTGCTCGCGTCGCACGCGAGCGTGTCCGGAGCAACACGCGCGATCGTCACGGTGGCCGGCGACGTGCCAGCGGTCACTGCGACGATCGCGGCCAACATTGCCGCGGTGTCGGCGAACGAGATGCGGAGTACGCTCCTCGTGGACGCCGACTTGGAGAAACAACCGCTCGCGTCCGTCCTTCGCCTTCCGCCCTCATTGGGTGTCGCCGAGGTACTGACGGGCTCCGTCGATCTCTCGGCGGCGGCGATTCAAACGCCGGTCGGCCGCGACCGATGGGTGGATGTCGTGCCGAGTGGAGCAGACCATCGAGGTCCAATATCGAATCGCGAGGCCGAGACGCTGCGTGCGGCGATCGTTCGCTCGGCGCGTCATTACGAGCTGACGGTGGTGGTTTCGCCATTCGACCAAGCGAATGATGTTCGTGTCGTACCCGCGGTGCTCGTATGCGCCCATCTCGCGCATTCGCTCGTGAGCACACTCCGAACGGCCGTCGCCGCACTCCGTGACAATGGCGCGCGGATCATTGGCATCGTGCTCTGGTCGGCCGACGCCCCCAGCCTCGATCCGCCATGGATCTTCGAGAATTGGTTCGCCGGCGAACGCCCGGTGAATGACGTGAAACTCGCCGAAGCGGATCGCTAGCGTCATGTGGTCGGATACGCTCCTCGCGGCGGAGCGCAGTCACCTCATCCGCGTCATCATCTGGGCGGTGACGAGCGCCGCACTTGGTACAACGGTTGTTACGATTGTCGTTGGACGTCGGATGAGCGCACCGATTGCCCTCTGGTTCGCGATACAGACGCTCGTCTGGGGCTCGGTCGAGCTCATGATCGCGGCGGCGCGATGGTCGGCGCTGTCGATGCGCGATGTGTCGGGCGCGACGCGACTCGACCGATTGACGTGGTTCGCGATTGGTCTCGATGTCGGAATCATTGCCGTCGGCGTAACGGCGGTGTTGATCGCGGGGCGGTTCGCCCGAAACCTGCGTGCCGTCGGTGGCGGTCTCGGCGTCGTCGCACAGGGACTCGGGCTTTTGGTGCTGGACCTCACCTTCGCGTCAATTCTGGCACGATTGGTATAGGAGGATCCGTCTGCCCAACGCTCTGTACCCTCGCTATGTTATCGGTCCGCGCGTTCGACGTCGTTCTCTCGCCATTGCGCCGCTGTCATGAGCACCGGCTACTCGGATCGCATCAATCACGCGCTCGCGTTCGCGGCCAAGCACCACGACCAGCAGGTGCGCAAGGGGACCCGACTTCCCTACCTCACGCATCCCGCGAACGTCGCGATCATTCTGACGCGCTACGGCCAGGATGAGGAGACGATCGTCGCCGGCATACTCCACGACGTCATCGAGGATTGTATGCGCGACGGGTACACGCGCGAGATGCTCGAGAGTCGGGTCGCCGACAAGTTCGGCCACGAGGTGCTTGCGACGGTGCTCGCGGTGACGAACCGGAAGCTCGACGACGATGGGATCGAGCTCTCCTCCGACGAGCGTAAGGAAGACTATCTGGTCCGGCTCGCACAGGCGAACGACCGCGCGCGCTGGGTTTGTGCGGCGGACAAGGTGCATAACGCGAGCACGATCCTCGCGGATCTCAAGCGAACCGACTATCCCGAGACGGTATGGGGCCGATTCACGGTGGGTCGGGAAGGCACCATCCGTTGGTATCGGCGCGTGTACGAGCGGCTTCGAGAGGTCGGGTTCGACGCGCCTATCATGCGCGAGCTCGACAACGTGGCGCACGCGCTCGAGCTCTGGGAGCGTAACAACCAGGTGGACGCGAGCGTCTAGGGTACCGTCGCCGGCTCGCGAGCCGGGTAGTGTCGAGCGACGTACGTCTCGAGGATCTCGAGGAACTCGGGCACTATCCCTTCCCCGCGCAACGTCGTCATGAGCTTTCCGTCGACGTACACAGGCGCCTTCGGCTCCTCGAACGTTCCGGGGAGTGAGATCCCGATGTTCGCGTGCTTCGACTCGCCCGGGCCGTTGACGACGCATCCCATCACGGCGACGCGCATGTCCTCGACGCCAGGATGGCGGTCCCGCCACAGGGGCATCTGGTCGCGCAGATAGGTCTGGATGTCCTCCGCCATCTTCTGAAAGAAGGTCGATGTTGTTCGACCACACCCCGGGCATGCCGTCACCTGCGGCGTGAAGCTGCGAAGGCCGAGTGACTGGAGGATCTGCTGCGCAACGTGGACCTCTTCGGTCCGGGTCCCGTTAGGCTTCGGCGTCAGCGAAACGCGGATAGTGTCACCGATACCGTCGGCGAGCAGGATCGACAGCGCCGCCGTACTCGCAACGATTCCTTTCATGCCCAGTCCGGCCTCGGTGAGGCCGAGGTGAAGCGGATAATCGCACCGGCCAGCCAATCGGCGATACACGACCACCAAGTCCTGCACCGTCGACACCTTCGCGGAGATCAGAATGCGATCATGCCCAAGTCCGACTTCTTCCGCGAGTGTCGCCGAACGCAGCGCACTTTCGATCATCGCCTCGATGTAGACGTCCTTTGCATCGTTAGGCTCGGACCGCGCCGCGTTCTCGTTCATCATGCTCGTAAGGAGGTCCTGGTCCAGTGACCCCCAATTCACGCCAATGCGCACCGGCTTGTCGTACTCGAGCGCGACGCTCACAATGGACCGGAAGTTCTCATCGCGGCGCTTGCTGCCAACGTTCCCGGGGTTGATCCGATACTTGGCCAATGCGCGGGCGCATTCCGGGAACTTCGTGAGCAACAGGTGGCCATTGTAATGAAAGTCGCCCACAATCGGCACGGTGATGCCGCGGCCGTCGAGACGGCGAACGATTTCCGGAACCGCAGCGGCAGCCGCCTCGTTGTTGACGGTGACGCGGACGAGCTGCGACCCGGCGCTCGCCAGTTCGGCAACCTGATCGGCGGTCGCCGCCGCGTCGGCCGTATCCGTGTTCGTCATGGACTGCACGACCACAGGGTACTTAGACCCTATTTGCACGCCGCCAACCGACGCTGTTACCGTATGCCTGCGATCTCCGAACGCCACGCAGTCTCCCATCGCATGGTTTGCCGAAAACTACCCGGCCTGAGGGGCCGGCTCCTATGACTCAGGACGAACATTATCCGGGACGCGGATACAACACCGACGACGTCGAAGCCCTCCGTTCCGAGCCGCCCAAAAAGAGCTTTAAGCGCCGCCATTGGGGCAAGCTGCTGGTTGCGGCGATCGTCCTGATCCCCGTTGTCGGGATCACGCTGTGGACGGCCATCGCCCTCGGATACTCCTACTCATCCGGTGAGCGGGTAGGCTACCTCAACAAGTTTTCGAGGAAGGGGTGGCTCTGTAAGACGTACGAGGGCGAGGTCTCCATGGTCAACCTTCCCGGGCAGCTCGCTGGCACGTTCGAGTTCACGGTTCGCAATGACAGCATTGCCGCGTTGCTCAACAAGGCACAGGGACAACGGGTCGCAGTGTCGTACACGCAGCATAAGGGGCTTCCGACCTCGTGTTTCGGAGAGACCGACTACTTCGTCAAAGGCGTGAAGGTTTTAGGGCAGTAAGCCGACCTAAGTCCTTTCAAATCTTTGCGAAAACCCGCTCCGGCCGAACTGGGCCATATTGTTCCGCCGGGGTACCTGTCTTATTATGCTGCCGCTCTACCGACACCCTCGGCCGAGAGCGAGACCTAGCGTGGGGGGTCTGAGCGGTCCCGCGCCGTATCACTACTGTCAGGGCTCGGCGCGTTCCGCTCCCTCGACAATTTTCTTCCCGGAGTGAGGAATGCGTACGACCGGCAAAGTAAAGTGGTTCAACGACGCGAAGGGCTTTGGTTTCATCACCCCTGACAACGGCACGAAGGATTGCTTCGTCCATTACAGCGCGATTCAAGGCAGCGGATTCAAGACGCTTGCCGAGGGCGACGCCGTCGAGTTTGACATCGTCCAGGGGCCGAAGGGGCCAGCGGCCGAAAACGTCAGCAAGGCCGGCGCTCGCTAGAGTCTAGTGTAGGCCGAGAAAGCAGAACGGGCGCCCTCCGGGCGCCCGTTCTGCTTTCTCGGCCTTTAGGTACCCTGATCGGCGGAGCGTTCTCTCACTGGCGGTCGCCCACGGCGCCGAGTTCCAATAACCTCTACCGCGGCATCGAGTCGAGCCAACGTCGATGTTCGAAGAGCAGCCCGGTCGATGCGTAGCGTGATATACTCTCCGAACCGTACTTCGTTGGTCGCTCCTCGCTCGATCGAATCGGCAACTGGGAGGAGAGTTCCGATCGATACTCCCAGGGCTTCCGCGAGCTCCCTTGCGAGGCAGATCACGACAGCGACATCCGGCGTGAGCCTGCGTGCGATACCTCGTCGTCTCCGCTCGACTCCGGGCAATGCATTGCGCGACAAGAGATTGTCGAGTTGCTTGAGATCGAAGTCGAGGGCGTGCGCGACTGCCGCCAAATCGTAGACCGGCAATGTTCCTCCAATTGGAGGATAAAACTATGCTGGTTCGTCGGCCAATCCGCAACCTATCTCACCGTAGCTCGCGGTCTCCAGACCAATAGCGTGGCATGGCTGCTGCTTTTCACAAAGGCTGTTCCGAGCAGGTTCGAAACATCATCTCGGCGTAACTAAGGAGAACGTTCATGATGAAACGCATGGTCGTCAGCAGTGCGTTCGTGTTGGCAGCAATGGGCGCCATTTCTGATAGCGCGCACGCGCAGCGGCGGAAGTCAGTCGGCTTCGCGGCGGGCGCCACATTTCCGGTTGGAGATCTCGGTGACGCGACGTCAACGGGATTTCATATCCTTGGAACTCTCGCCGTCTCCGGCTCTGCGAGCATGCCGATCGGGTTTCGGATCGACGGTATGTACAACAACCTGTCCGGGAAGAGCTCCGGTCCGGACGTCAATGTTTGGACGATAAACGGCAATCTGGTGTACGCGTTTCCGGGGGGCACATCGGTGACGCCCTACTTCATCGGCGGGGCGGGCTGGTACAACACCAAGGCCGACGAATCGGGGGCGGAGTCCAGCAATGACATTGGCATCAACGTCGGGGTCGGGGCGCGCTTCGCGCTGAGCGGGTTGTCGACGTTCGCCGAGGTACGTTTCCACAACGTCTTCTCCGATCCAAATTCGGCGCAGATGATTCCGCTGACATTCGGAATTCTCTTCTGATCGGGTCGACGCATCGGAAACACGAAGCCCCCGCGCGACGAATTCGTCGCGCGGGGGCTTCGACATCTCACGCTATCATACGTTAGGCAGTCCGCTCAGTCGGCGCGAAGATCGAGCTCGTTCCCGCGCGGCACTTCCCCGCCCTGTGCCAGCGTCGACACGGCGGCCTCGAGCTGTGTCCGAACGGCGCGAGGACCGGTCCCGCCCTCAACCTCCCGGCGATCTACTGAAGCACGCGCGGCAAGCGCATCACGAACGTCACTTCCGAACGCGGTGTGCGCGGCCTCGAACGTTCCGGGTGGCAACGCGTTCAGCTCGACGCCCAATTCTTCGGCCTTTCGCACCATCGCGCCGACGGTCGCGTGCGCCTCGCGGAATGTGATGCCCTTGCCTACGAGGTAATCCGCGAGGTCGGTCGCCATCATCGTGCTCGATATTGCCGCGGCCATTCGCGCGGTATCGAACGTCAGCTCGTCCAGCGTGCCGGCGACGGCGGGAAGCACAAGGAGGATTCCGTCGACCGCGTCGAACAGCGCTCGCTTATCCTCCTGCAGATCCTTGTTGTAACCGCTCGGCAGGCCTTTGATGGTGGCGAGGAGCGAGGTCAGGTCACCGAGCATGCGAGCCCCCGACGCGCGGGCGAGCTCCAAGGCATCGGGATTCCGTTTCTGCGGCATCATGCTCGAGCCGGTCGTATAGGCGTCGCCGAAACGAACAAACCCGAACTCGCTCGAGCCGTACAGGATGAGATCCTCGGCGAGCCGGGATAGATGTGCGCCGAGCAGCGACAGCGAGAACAGAAGCTCCGCGACAAAATCTCGATCCGCGACGGCGTCGATGCTGTTCTTCGAGACCGAAGCGAAGCCAAGACTTCCTTTGAGCAGAACACGGGAGATCGGGAAGGCGCAGCCGGCCACCGCGCCAGAACCTAACGGCAACACGCCCGCAGATCTGGCCGCCGCCGCGAGACGTGCACGGTCGCGATCGAGTGGCCAGAAGTGCGACAGCATCCAATGCGCGATCGAAACGGGCTGTGCGCGCTGCATGTGTGTATACGACGGCATGAGCGACTGCTGATGCTGGGTGGCCTGCCGTACCATCACGTGCTGCAGGCCACGTACTGCGGCGTCGAGCTTGTCGCAGGCATCGATACACCAGAGACGCGTTGCCGTCGACACCTGGTCGTTCCGGCTCCGACCGGTGTGAAGCTTCGACGCGACATCGCCGATCTCCGCGTGCAGGAGCCGGTCGATCATTGTGTGGACGTCCTCGTCGGTCGCGAGCGGCGCTGCGCCAGCCGAGAAGCGCTCCGCCACCGCGTCGAGACCGGCCTCGATCCGGCGACTCTCATCGAGTGACAGTACGCCGGCATTCCACAGCGCCACAGCCCAGGCTTTCGACAGCCGAATGTCGAACGGCCATAACCGGAAATCCGTGGCGATGGATCTGTTGACGGCTTCGAGCGCCGGGGCGGGCCCGCCGACGAAGCGCCCACCCCACAGCTTGTGGCTCGTCGAGCCTAACGAGCGGGATGCCGCCGGCTTGTCGGCCGCATCGCCGCGGGCAACCTCGCCGGGCTTGCCCGCACGCGGCGTCTCTCCGGTCACGGTCTCAGCTCCGGCGACCGCGATTTCATTCACGCGACGACGAGCGCCGGCCCCGACGCTCCCTCGGCCGAGGCGGAACGGGCGGCCGCCAACTCCTGGTCCTTGATGGCGCGCACACGGGTCGAAAGCCCGTACAGCCGAATGAAGCCAGCAGCATCGCTCTGTTCGTACACGTCATCCTCACCGAACGTCACGAACCGCTCGTCATACAACGCATGCTCGCTCTGTCGGCCGATCACGGCGGCGGAGCCCTTATAGAGGCGGAGGGCGACCGAGCCGGTGACGCGCTGCTGCGTGACGTCGACGAAGGCGTCGTAGGCCTCGCGTTCTGTCGTCCACCAGCGGCCTTCGTACACGATGTCCGCGTATCGCGGGGCGATGAGGTCCTTGGCGGCGAGCGTGCGGCGGTCGAGCACGAGCTGCTCGAGCTCACTGTGCGCGGAGTAGAGCAGGCTACCGCCCGGCGTCTCGTACACGCCGCGCGACTTCATGCCGACCATGCGATCCTCGACGAGGTCGATGCGCCCGACGCCGTGACGTCCCCCGATGGCATTCAGCTCGCCGATGAGGTCGATGGGATCGAGCTCCCGGTCGTTCACCGACACGGGTGTGCCGGCGTCGAAGCCGATGCGGACATCCTCCGGCTCGGTAGGCGCGTCTTGGGGATCGGTGCTGAGCATGAAGACATCCTTCGGTGGCCCCTGGGCCGGGTCTTCGAGGATCCCGCCCTCGTGCGAGATGTGCCAGAGATTTCGGTCGCGAGAGTAGATCTTCTCCTTGGTAGCGGCGACCGGGATGTTTCGAGCGGCGGCGTAGGCGATCGCGTCCTCGCGACTGCGGATGTCCCACTCACGCCACGGCGCGATGACCGGCAGGTCTGGAGCGAACGCCATGTAGGTCAGCTCGAAGCGAACCTGGTCGTTACCCTTGCCGGTGCAGCCGTGCGCGAGTGCGTCAGCGCCGACAGCGCGCGCGACCTCCACCTGCCGCCTGGCGATGAGCGGCCGCGCCATGGACGTACCCAGCAGGTACTTGCGATTGTAGACCGCACCGGCGCGGAGCGTGGGGAAGATGAAGTCGCGAACGAATTCATCGCGAAGATCTTCGACGTAGCACTCCTCTGCGCCGGACGCCAAAGCCTTCGCGCGAACGCCGGCCAACTCGTCGGGTCCCTGGCCGATGTCCGCCGCGACGCAGATGACGCGCGCGTGGTACTTCTCACGCAACCACGGCACAATGATCGAAGTATCCAACCCGCCGGAGTAGGCGAGCACAATCGTCTTCATGAGCGCTCCAGGAGGAGATAACTATTCAAGGGAGTTGCATAAATAAACACGCGGGCACCGTCATCGTCAATGCGGATGCGGGCGTGACGCGCGATCAGATTTCCGCAAGCTTACGCAGGCGCCGCTCGAGTCGTTCACGGGCCGCGGCAGATCGGCAAACGACCAGAATCGTATCATCGCCACCGACTGTTCCCAGCACGTCGGGCCACGACTCGCCGTCGAGAGCCGACGCCACGGGTTGAGCGCCCCCGGGCACCGTTCGCACGACAATCAGCTCCCCGACACCGTCGACGCGTGTCAGCAGCTGAGGTAGGAGGGCGTCGAGCGCCGGCCGCGCCGCACTGCTGATCGTACCGTCGGCGACGGTGTACCGCACGCCTTCAGGCGTCGGGACTCGAGCCAGCCGCAACTCGCGGAGGTCACGTGAGAGCGTGGATTGCGTGACGTCCCAGCCACGCCGATGCAGGAGGACCCGAAGCTCTTCCTGACTCCCGACCGGCTGGCCGCCGACCAGCTCCAGAATTGCCGCGTGACGTTTCCGTTTATCCATCCAACCTCCTCCATAAGACCGACGAGACGATAGCACGGCGCGTGTCCCAGCGGCAGGACGTGAGCACGACGCTCCGTCGGAGCGACGCGGCGACCAGCGCAGTTGACATCAGCATGATGCAATAATATGCATTCGTCGTGCATAGAATCCCTGTTGGAGTCCTCGGTGCCAGCGGCTACGCCGGGCGCGAGCTGTGTGCGCTGATCGCGCGCCACCCGCGGATGCGACTTGCATTCGCGACCGCGAACGAGCGCCGCGGCGAACAGGCGCGCCTTGGGGGCGAGGACGTGCGCTTCATCGGGCACGACGATGCGCCGCTCTCGGGTGCCGAGCTCGTATTTTCGGCTCTTCCGCATGGGGCGTCAGCAACCTGGGTCGCGCGCGTGCGCGACGCCGGGGCGAGAGCCATCGATCTCTCGTCCGACCTCCGTCCCGGCAACGGAGCGGGCGAGGACGTTCCGTACGGGCTCACCGAGCTCGCACGGCGACAGCTGGCAGATGCCGCGATCGTGGCAAACCCCGGATGTTATCCGACCGCCATCCTGATGGCGCTTCTCCCGCTGGCGAAGCGTGGCCTGATCGCATCGGGCGGGACCGTGAACGCCACCGCGGCAAGCGGCGTGACCGGGGCGGGGCTGACCGCCCGCACCGACCTGTTGTTCGGTGAGGTGACCGAGGACTTCCGCGCATACGGAATTGCCAACACTCACCGCCACCTGGCGGAGATGCGGACCGTACTCGACGGAGCCGGAGCCGATGCCGACCTGATATTCACGCCGCACCTTCTCCCGGTTGCGCGAGGAATTCTTGCGACAATCACGGTCCCGGTGACGGAAAGAATCGCCGACCCACTTTCGCCGTGGCGCGATGACTTCGCGGGAGAGCCGTTCGTCGAGGTCACCGCCGAGCCGCCGTCGCTTCGCGATGTGGTCCGGCGAAACGTTGTGAGGATTTCGGCTCGCCATATCGCCGGCGTTCGTCAGCCGACACTGCTCATCCTGTCGGCGATCGACAATCTGGTAAAGGGTGCTGCAGGCCAGGCGGTGCAGAATGCGAATGTCGTATTGGGTCTCGACGAGCCAATGGGGTTACCGACGTGACGCGCGTCCTCAAGATCGGCGGGCGAGCACAAGCGGACCCGGAGCTGGCGAGTGCAATCCGCGCCGCGACGACGAGCGACCACATTGTCGTCGTTCACGGTGGCGGCGACGAGGTGTCCTCACTCCAGCGTCGCCTCGGCCTAACGCCCAAGTTCAGTGGAGGCCGCCGCGTCACCACGCGTGAGGATCTCGAGCTCGTGCAGATGGTGCTGTCCGGCAGCGCCAACAAGCGGCTCGTGGCGTCGCTCGTCAGCGAGGACGTTCGCGCCGTGGGCATCTCGGGAGAGGACGATGGCCTCCTGCGCGCCCGGGCCACAACCCGAGAGACGTTAGGCGAGGTCGGTGCACCCACGCGCGTCGATGCCCGTCTGCTCGAGCTGTTGATGGGGAACGACATCGTGCCAGTCATTTCGCCGCTCGCGCGTGACGAGGTGACGGGCCTCCCGCTGAACGTTAACGGGGATGATGCGGCCGCGGCAATCGCGGTAGCGGTTAGCGCCGATGAGCTCGTGCTCGTGGCCGACGTGCCCGGCGTCGTCGCCGACGGCATCGTGCTTCCGGACCTCGATGTGGAGCAGGCCGTCGCCCTCATCGACAACGGGACTGCCCGCGATGGTATGGCGGCGAAGCTGCAGGCAGCGCGGCGAGCGGTGGAGCTGGGCGTCGCTCGGGTACGCATTGGCAACATCGAGGCGATCCGGTCGGCGACGGCCGGCACGGCAATCACTCTTTCCCCCACGGCGGTCTGACGATGGCCACGATCACGACGGTACCAGCTGGAGCGGATGCGCTCCTTGGGCTCTACAAGCGGGCTCCCGTCGAGCTCGTGCACGGCGAGGGCGTCGAGCTATTCGACGCCGACGGCCGCGCGTACCTCGATTTCACGAGTGGCATTGCCGTCAACGCGTTAGGCTACGGGGATCCGGGGTTGCGTGACGCGATCCACGCTGCCGCCGACGGGCTCATTCACGTTTCGAACCTGTTCCGGACGGCGCCGGGCGAACAGCTCGCCGCGCGCCTCGTCGAGCTGTCGTTCGCCCACAAGGTGTTCTTCTGTAACTCAGGCGCCGAGGCGAACGAGGGAGCATTCAAGTTCGCGCGGAAATGGGCCAGAACAATCGAGGGGGCTGCCAAGACTGACATCATCGCCCTCCGCGGCGCGTTTCACGGGCGATTGTTTGCGTCGCTGGCCGCGACCGATCGCCCGAACTACCGCGCGCCATTCCGCCCGCTTGCAGGTGGCGTGTCGATCGTCGAGCGAGATATCGAGGATCTCGCCATCGTGCTCGACGCCGATACCGTCGCGGCACTCGTTCTCGAGCCGGTGCAGGGCGAGGGCGGGGTACGGGTACTCGATCACGGCTTCGTTCGTGAAGTGCGTGCGCTGACGCGAGAGCGAAAGGTCGCGCTCATCTTCGACGAAATTCAATGCGGTATGGGGCGAACCGGTTCGCTCTTTGCCTACGAGCAGATCGGCATCGAGCCCGATATGTTGACGCTCGCGAAGCCGATCGCGGGTGGCCTCCCGATGGGTGCGGTGCTCCTGAGCGATCAGATCGCGGCAACGATGAACGCAGGGGATCATGGCACGACATTCGGTGGCGGTCCGTTCGTCGCATCCGTCGCGTTGCATGTGCTCGAGCGGATTGCCGACCCGTCGCTGCTGGCACACGTGAAATCCGAAGGGAGCTGGGTAGGCTCACAGCTTCGCGTGATCAGCGATCGCACTGGCCGCGTGCGGGCGATTCGTGGCGTCGGGTACATGTGGGGTGTCGACGTGGGCGAGCCAGCCGGCGATGTCGTTGCCCGTGCCCGTGACGCGGGCTTGCTGGTGCTCACGGCAGGCGATCACACGGTCAGAATCCTGCCGCCGCTGATCGCGTCGCACGAGGATCTGGCACGTGGGCTCGCGATCCTCGAACAGGTGCTCTAGCTCGAAAGCGGCGCTGATTCGTTAGGCACAACGCCCGGCATGGGAGCCACTCCATGCCGGGCGTTGTGCCATGATGTTGCGGCGTTCGAGCCGCCGTCGCTAGAACACGAACCCGAACGTGATCGGAACGAATTGCAGGTCTTTGAGCTCCTTGCTGCCGACGACCTTCCCGTCCGTGTAAACGTTGTTCAGCTTCGCCTCGACGAACGCGGATGCGCCGAAGAGCTTCATCGACAGGCCAAGGCCGCCGTTCACGGCGAACTTCGTAGCACTCTCGTCCTGCTCCCCCGGCACGACGTCGCCCAAATTGGTCTTGATATTGAACCCCGCGAGGCCGGCGGTGATATAAGGAGAGACCGGACCCATGTGGAACGGGATCGAGACATTGGCGAGCCCGCCCAGAATTTGTTGCGTGATGTCTTCCGCTGAGGTCGGGGTTCCACCCGTTCCGCCAGAGGAGAACGGAAGATCATTCTTGAACGTGAAATGGTTGTAGTTGAGGTCAGCTCGGAGGGAGAGCGGAAGGCCGGCGAAGTGAAAGATGATCGAGCCCTGGCCGTTCCATCCCGCCTTCAACGCGTCCTTGTAGCTTCCGACCGGCACACTGGCTCCGCCACCGAACGCGAACGAGATCGGGCGACCGGAACCCTGTTCGGTCATACGGACCTGGGCTGCTGCTGGAGAAGAAGCCATCGCGGCGAATGCCGTGAAGGCGAAGAACGTCATGCCTCGCATTGAGATCCATCCTCATCAAGGGTCAACAACTGCACATCATGGCCAGACACGGACGGCCGATTTTGAGAACCGACGCGTCAACGAGTCCGAAAGCCACACTCAACAGAGGAAACGCGGCCACTACGGCGATTCTCTCACGCGCGTGATTCGCGAAATTGCGTCGACACGCGCCGGACTTCGATGCACCGCCTGGAATGGCGGTGCCAGTGTTCGCGGGTAGATTCACCGAGGCTCAGCCACCCCTTTCGAATGCTTCGCGCGCTCATCATCGAACTCGTCGCCGGACTCTTGCCCGCGGTGGTCACCGCGCAGGCGCCAGCGCAGCCACCGTCATCGACGCCATCGCTACTGGTCTTCATCACGGTGGACCAGATGCGAGCGGATTACTTCACACGGTTCGAGTCGCAGCTCACCGGCGGTCTGGCCAGACTCTACAAAGGCGGAGCGTTCTTTACTAACGCCTTCCAGGACCACGGAATCACAGAGACCGCACCGGGCCATGCGTCGACGATGTCCGGCCGATTCCCACGGAGCACCGGGATCGTTCAGAACGTCGCCGGCGTTGAAGACCCAGCCGCCCCGATGATCGGCGGCGGTGGCCCTGGTGCATCGCCAAGGCGGTTTCGTGGAACGACACTGATCGACTGGCTTCAGAAGACGGATCCGCGTTCGCGCGCGCTGTCGGTCTCCCGCAAGGACCGAGGCGCGATTCTGCCGGTCGCGCGCAACAAGCAGTCCGTGTTCTGGTATGCCACGACCGGCAACTTCTCGACGAGCACTTATTACGCCGACACGCTGCCCACGTGGGTGCAGAAATTCAACGCTCGCCGAATCCCCGCGCAGTCGGCGGGCAAGATCTGGACGCTATTGTTGCCTGAGGACCAGTACCCAGAACCCGACAGCGTCCAACAGGAGAATGCGGGCCGAGGGGGGGTGACATTTCCGCACGGTGCTCCTCCCGATCCCGCGCAAGCCGCGGCCGTGTTTCCGGCATTCCCATGGATGGACGACCTAACGCTGCAGTTCGCCCTGGACGGTCTGCAGTCGATGAAGCTAGGGCAAGGTCCGCAAACGGATATCCTCGCGATCTCGCTCTCGACGACGGATGCCGTGGGGCACGCGTTCGGGCCGGATTCGCGTGAGCTGCACGATCAGATCGTTCGGCTGGATCGCTATCTCGGCACGTTCTTCGATTCGTTGTACAAGCTGCGAGACTCCACGCGCGTCATCGTCGCGCTGACGTCGGATCACGGTGTGGCGCCGTATCCGGGCGTGAAGTCGAGCGACCCTAACGCGGGTGCTGGTTATGTTCGTGCCGCGCTCGACACCGCCTGGGCCGCGGAAGCCCGCGTAGCCGCGGCGTTGAAAGACTCGACCCAATTCATCTGGGATACGCCGTTCCTGCTAATGAACCGTTCGGCACTCAAGGCGAAGGGTCTCTCGCCCGATTCTGTCGTCGCGGCGTTCGTGGCGGCCGAACGAAAGGTTCCCGGCGTCCTCCGCGTTGACCTGATGCGCGATCTCGTCCGCGCCGACACCACGAAGGACGCGATCGCGCGGCGGTGGCTGCACATGGTTCCGGCCGACTTACCGGTTGAAGCCATCGTCACGCTGCGTCCCTATGATTATTGGTCGCCGCCGATTGCGACTCACGGAACGCCGCACGACTACGACGCCCATGTACCGGTCGTCTTCTACGGCGCTCCATTCAAGCCGGGCAAGTACGATGAGTTCGCGCGTGTCGTCGATATGGCGCCGACCCTCGCAGCCGTGCTCAACACACAGCCGCTCGAGCGCATCGACGGTCACGTGTTGCGGTCCGCGTTGCGCTGAGGTTGCGTGATTCGACGTCCGCTCCAGCACGCGCTCGACGAGCTCCGTTTCGGTAGGAGCGGCACTCTCAACCTCCGCGCCTCACTGCCGACGGCAGTAGAGGCAGTGAAGCGAGCGGAAAGCTGGCTCCGAATGAAACAGGCGGAGGGAGCTCGCGAAGTCCTCATCGTCACGGGACGCGGCAATCACAGCTTCGCGCGTATACCGGTCGTGCGCGAGGCCGTGCAGCGCTTGCTCGCGTTGCTCTCGACCCGGGGCGTTGTGGAGCACCATAGCGAGCACTCGCCGGGCTCGTTCGCTGTGCGATTGTTGCCAATGACCGCGGCGGTAAGGGGTCGGGAGACCCAGACAGGCTCGACGCCCGTGCCGATCGTGAGCCCTCCGACGCTCGACGGGCTGTCGCCGGTCACGCGCGATGCATTGCGAGTGCTCGCGTCCGGGACGCTGCAGGCGTTAGGTATCCGCGACCCTTCTTCACGGTTCGTTCAGGACGAGATGGAACGACAGTGCGTACAGCTCGCGGCAACGCTTCCGCCAGCCGCGACCGCAGAAGAGCGCGAAGCCTTCCTCCGCACGGCGATCGCGCGCGCGATCGAGCGTCTCGACGACGATCAGCGCTAACATCCATCGAGACGTCATCGCGAGCGACGCTACCCGTCGCCACCCAATGCCTCACAACCGGTCGAATCTAGATGACCATCAATTCGGGATCCCTCAAGCACGCAGCCCGGGTGCTCCTGACCGGAGCGTGCGTACTTGGCGTTGCAGCGGCGCGCACTCAGTCTCCGACCCCAATGCCAGGATACTCGGCGACCAGCGCCGAGGCGGAGCGGCGCATGGAGGCAGCGGCGATCGCCGTGCCATCGCCGGAAAGCGCGGCGGTGTATGCCCGGGCGCTGTCTCGAGAACCGCACATGTCAGGTACGCCGGCGCAGGCGCGAACGCGGGACTACGTGATCGAGCGAATGCGCTCGTGGGGGTTGGAGACGAGCGTTCGCGCATACCAGGTGTGGATGCCTCACCCGACGAGCATTCGGGTTTGGCGGGTCTCTCCGAATTCACGCGAGCTCACACTCGCCGAGGGGCCGATCCCGGTGGACTCGACGTCCTCACTGCCTGAGGTGCCACCGATCAACGGGTACGGGGGCAGCGGCGATGTCACCGGTGAGGTTGTCTACGTCAACTACGGACTGATCGAGGATTACGCGACGCTCGATTCATTAGGCGTGTCGGTTCGCGGCAAGATCGTCCTGGCGCGTTACGGCCGCTCGTTTCGCGGCATCAAGGCACGCGAAGCGGAACGTCACGGCGCCGCGGCGCTCCTCATCTATAGCGACCCGCAGGACGATGGCTTCGTTCGGGGCGACGTCTATCCTGCGGGTCCCATGCGGCCGGCGCAGGGAATCCAGCGCGGCAGTGTGTTCAACGGTGCGGGCGATCCCACGACGCCCGGCACGCCGAGCCGAACCGGCGCCACGCGCATCACACCGGCGCAGGCAGGCGTCTCTCGCATTCCCGTTGTGCCGATCTCCTACGGCAATGCGACCGAGCTACTCCGCGACGTGCGGGGGGCAGCGATTCCTCAGTCGTGGCAGGGTGGTCTCCCGTTTCGTTATCACGTCGGCCCGGGACCAGTCACGGCGCGCGTCGCGGTAACGACCGACACGGCCACTGCGCCGTTCAAAACGATCTGGGACACGTTCGGAACGATCCGCGGAACGGAATTCCCTGACGAGGTGATCATCATCGGAGGTCACCGTGATGCGTGGGGGCCGGGTGCAGCTGACAACGTGAGCGGAACGGTCAGCATTCTCGAAGCGGCGCGTACGGTCGCGGAGTTGGCGAAGCGTGGCATGCGGCCAAAGCGGACGATCGTGTTCGCAACGTGGGACGCGGAGGAGTGGGGGCTCATCGGGTCGACGGAGTACGTGGAAGACGACACGGTACGCTTGCTCAAGGGCGGCGTTGCCTATCTGAACCAGGATGTTGCCGCACAGGGCACGAGCTTCGGCGGAGGCGGCTCTCCATCATTGCGTGCTACTCTTCGGTCGCTCGCACGCTCCGTGGACGATCCCAGCGGGAAGGGAAGCGTGTACGACGTGTGGCGCCGAGCATCCGCGGTCGCCGATACGGCGGAGCCACCCATGGGCGATCCCGGCGGCGGCTCGGACTTCGCGGGCTTTTACAATCACCTCGGAATTCCTCTCGCCGAGTGGGGATTTGGCGGCGCGGGCGGTGTGTACCACTCGGCGTACGACAGCCGCCATTGGATGGAAACGTTCGGCGATCCCGGATATCGGTATCACGCCACGGCTGCGCGCATTGGTGCCGCGATGGTACTCCGTCTCGCCAACGCTGACGTCGTGCCGTACGACTATGTGGAGTTCGCGCGAACGATGCGGCGGTACGTTCCAGCGGTGGACAAGGCGATCGGTGCGAAAAAATGGCAGGCATCGTCATCAACTCTGTCGACGGCGATCGACCGCATGGAGCGCAGCGCGGCGGCGTACGTCGCGACGCGTGACTCTGCGCTCACGCGAACGCTCACCCGAGAGACGCGCGCGGCCGCGACCGCTGCGTTGCTTCGAGTCGAGCAGTCGCTCACGCGTCCGGAAGGTCTCCGGACGCGACCATGGTACCGCAACCTCATTTACGCTGCCGACGAGAACAACGGCTACGCGAACATCGTTTTTCCATCGGTGAACGAGGCGATTCGAACAGGGGATCCGGCGTTGACACAGCGCGAGATCGATGACCTCGCCGGCCGCTTCGACGACGCGTCTGCCGCCCTGGACGACGCGGCCAAGATCCTTCGGCGTTAGGCGAGCAGCGCCGCCGTCTCGTCGGACGGCGGCGGCTCGAGTCACTTCATTGCGCGCAGCAAAAAAAATCCAATCGCGAGCAGCGCGATCAGGAGTGCGATGACCGGGCCGGCGCTGGTATCCGTCGCAATGGCGGCGCCGCCCGTCGCATTCGAGTCAGGGCCAGGCGACTGCTCTGCGTCTCGTGCATCAGCCGGCGGTTCCGACGAGGATACTCCTGATGCAGCCGTTTCGGGCGCGCTCGTTTCCCGTTCATCGGCGTGGGTGTCCCCCGGCGGTTCCTCGGTGACAATGGCCGCCGTTTCCGCGGCAGGCGAGGGCTCACTGCCCGCCGCCGGCTGCGCGGCGATCTCGATGTCAGTCACCGCAGTCGTCTCGAAGCCTGCCACGGTTGCCGGCGTCGTAGGCGATGGGGGCGGGACGCTCCCGTTCTGCCTCTCTCTCGTCGGCGTCTGCGCTTCCTCCACTTCCGGAGCTTCCTCTACCCGCGGAACTCCAGCGGATGGGGTGCGCCGCTTCGCGACGTAGGCTCGCGGCAGTGCTTTCCCGTCGCTCGCCGTCGCTCGGGGGATGGCTGACGTCGGGTATCGCATCGGCATCGGCGGCGGTGTGCGACGCCTAACGTGCGCCCGTTCCGGTGTCGTTGGCGCGGGCGGCTCATCGGAGGCGTCCGGCGTGGACGCGACTGGCGGCGTGGCCTCGGGCTCCGCTACCGTCGGCCGGGTCGTGGCGGGCTCGCCCGCCGACTCCGCGAGTCCGGCAGGCGTTGCCGGGCTTTCCGGTGGTACTTCGGGTTCGGACGCAGCAGCCGCCGGCGCGCGATCCGTCAGGTCGGGAGCAGCATCGGTGACAATCGCAGCCTCGACCGTGAAGGCGGCAACGAGCTCGATCTCCGGCTCGCTGTCTGCCCACGGGCCATCAATTGGGGTTCCCAACAATCCGTCCAGCTGGCTCTCCACCGACGATTCGGTGGCGTCTACCGCGGACGCTACGGCGGTCAGTACCGGCGAGGTAACGTGCTCGGCCACGGGCGCATCAAGCGAAACCATGGCCGCCGGGTCAATGATCGGCTTGGAAGCGCGAGGTGGCTCGACGGCGGTGACAGTCGCCCGGGCAGCGTGCGCGGGCGCCGAGCGGATGGCGCCGCTACACACGCAGCCCAGGCCCGGAGCGAGGTCGAGTAGCGCGTGCTCGTGCGTGATGATGTGTTGCGCCAGATCGGTCGACACCTCGTCGCGGTCGATCTCGACCAAGGTGCGCATGTCGCTGTCGCCCCAGAGAACCTCCGCGGTCGGTGCACCGCCCGGAAGCGAGCACCAACGGCGACGATCGGGTGGAACGATCGAATCGAAGACCAACGGCTGTTCGGCGAGCGCGATGCCGTGATCGGCGAGATCCGCGAGAAACGCGTCGGGCGTTAGGCGCTCATCGATCGACGGATCGTCAGCACCGGGACAGCCACCGATATAGGTGATGTGGACGCCGTGCTCCCCGTATGCCGCTCGGAGGTATCGCGCCGTCGCCACGGGAGGCGCCACGAGCGACACGAGAAATGGAGCGAGGTCGGGGCCAGGGGCGAGCAGGCGCGATCGGACGAACGGACAGACACACATCACCGCAGGCCCGCGCTCTCTCGATGCGAGGCGACGCACCGCTTCCGAGGCGATTAATTCATCGCCCCAGCTCGCAGGCACCGCTACGGTGAACCCTCGTCGAAGACACGCGTGTGCGATCTGCACCGGTGTAGCCGGCGCAGCGTCGAGCACAGCGTCGTTGCCGATGATCGCCACCATCGATACCGGACGGCGATCAACCGTAGAAAGAGGCGCGGACATGGGTGAGAAAGAAGTTGCTGTTCAAAGCAAGCGCCGAACACACGTCGTGTCCAGACGGAACAGACATTGCAGACGTGCAACAATCGTCTGATGCATGCGAGCTACGAAGTTGCTGGATGCTGCACTGAGACGCCGAGACAAGCGACTACCTGGCGACATGGCGGATGCCGTTGCCGCGTACGCTGCGAAGGCGACATGGCCTGCCGGATTCGTTGTTTATCAACGTGGTGCCCAAGCGGACGGCATGTTCATCGTCGTGCGTGGGCGGATCGTTCTTCGGAGTCGAGTAAAAGCCGGGCGGGCTTTTGTTCCCGCACTGGCGCGAGAGGGCGAAACGTTCGGGTGGGAAGGACTCGGCGCCAATGCGCGTTACGCCACCGACGCCCGCGCTGACGAGGAATCAGAGACACTGCACCTCAGCAGTTCCAGATTCAGAGAATTTGTCCGCGAACAACCGCAGCAGGCGCTCGTTCTGGTCGGACAGATGGTCGAGGAACGCACCGCCCTTCTCGAAAAGCTTCGGGAGCTTGCAACCCTTAGCGTCGAGCAGCGCTTGATCTCATCGCTCGTGCAACTTGCGCGCGCGCGGATGTTCACGACGGACGACGGCCGTATCGCGCTTGGGGGTTCCCAATACAAGTTGCTGTGTGAGCTCGTGGGAGCAACGCGTGAGTCAGTGTCGCTCGTCCTCACGCGCCTCGTTGGCGAAGGTCTGGCGGAACGCGACGGGTCCACCATTTACGTCTCGCCGGTAGGCGCGCTCGCCGATCGCCTCGACGGCGCGCGCCTCGACGGGGACGTTCCGATCGCCTTGACCGGGCACCTCGCGGCAGACATTCGCGACTGACTCCGGTCTGTCCAGAGCATGGCTTCCACCCGGGTGTAACTCACAGACGATCGTGATACGGCCGAGTATATTGGGGCTTCCAGGTTCCCATCACTCGCCTTAGGCCATGGCCCGCGTACCACCAACGCCTCTGCCTGCCGAGGTTCCGTTACCCGACGTATCGCTCACGCCGCAAGAGCTCGTCAGATACAGCAGGCACATCGGGCTCTCCGAAGTCGGTGAAGACGGTCAACGCCGACTGAAGCGCGCGAGCGTTCTGATTGTCGGCGCAGGCGGCCTTGGATCGCCGGCAGCGCTCTATCTGGCGGCGGCGGGCGTTGGGCGGATCGGAATCGTCGACTTCGACACGGTGGACCTGAGCAACCTGCAGCGTCAAGTCCTGCACGACACCGACCATGTCGGTGCGCGGAAAACCAATTCCGCGAGCGCGAGACTCGGCGCCATCAACCCGCTGGTGCGGGTCGAGACGATCGATGAAGAGCTCAGCGCCGCGAACGCGCTCGACGTCATCGCCGCATATGACGTAATTATCGACGGCACCGACAACTTCAAGACGCGCTATCTCACGAACGACGCGTGCGTCCTGCTCGGAAAGCCGAACGTGTACGGCAGCGTACTTCGCTTTGAAGGCCAAGCATCGGTCTTCGCGACGCCGGAGGGCCCGTGCTATCGGTGCCTCTTTCCGGAACCGCCCCCACCAGGGCTCGTGCCGAGCTGTGCGGAAGCCGGTGTGCTCGGTGTCCTGCCAGGACTCGTCGGAACGATTCAGGCGACGGAAGCGATCAAGATCATTCTCGGAATCGGCGACACGCTCGCGGGTCGGTTGCTGCTGGTAGACGCATTGGCGATGAGCTTCCGCACTATCCGACTGCGTCGAGACCCCGACTGCCCTGCGTGTGGGACGCGCGAGATCCAGTCGCTAATCGACTACGATGAGCTGTGTGCTCCGCGTGCAACAGCGCTCGGCCAGCGCGCCGCGAGCGTACAGGAAATCACGCCACGTGACCTCGCTGAACGAGTTCGGCGAGGCGACCTGATCGACCTCATCGACGTTCGAGAGCCGTACGAGTGGCGGATCGCCCGCATCGATGGTGCTCGCCTGATTCCGCTCGGCCAGCTCGGAGGAGCGCTCGCGGAATTCCAACCAGACCGGGACGTCGTTCTGTATTGCCACCACGGTTTCCGCAGCAGAACGGCGGCCGAGTTCCTCGTGGAGCGTGGGTTCCGGCGTGTGTGGAATCTGACGGGAGGCATCGATCGATGGAGCGCGGACGTCGATCCGACGGTGGTGACATACTGACCAGCGTGTCGATGTCCTGCGCCGAGGCGGCGTGACCGGTCTGCTCGCGGTCCTGCTGGTTGCCGGCGCCGTGTTTTTCGTACGCATGCGCGGAATCAGCCGTGCACGCGAGACAGTGGGCGCGCGCCTAACGCCAGGGCCCGACGGCATCGTGGCCGGTGCGTCCCCGATCGATCTCCCGGCAGATGGGCGGTTCGGCCTCCTGCTCCTCCACGGCTTCGGCGATACTCCACAGACGTTGCGGTACCTGGCGGACCACATGCACGCACAGGGATGGGGGGTGCGCGCACCATTGCTGCCGGGTCACGGGCGAACGCTCGACGAATTCGCTGCCAGTCGCGCCGATCAATGGGTCGACTTCGCTCGCGAAGAGCTCGCGGCGCTTCGAGCTCGGTACGAAAGTGTGGCGATCGTCGGCCTGTCCATGGGCGGTGCGATAGCCACGATTCTCGCCGGAGACGTGCATGACGTTCGTGCGATCGCGCTCCTGGCACCGTACCTCAGCATGCCAACCAGGCTTCGGCGGGCAGCGAGCATGTACCGGATTCTGGGTGTGCTGTTCCCCTTTTTGCGCGGGGGTGGCGACCGTTCGATCCGGGACCCCATCGAAGCCGCGCGGAATCTTGCCTATGGCTTTGCGACGCCGCGCCTCGTGTTCGAGCTCCGTCGGGTGGTCGATCGCGCGCGCGCGGCTGCCCCTGCGGTGTCAGCTCCGACGTTGGTCGTCCAATCGCGACAGGACAATCGAATTCCGCCGGCTGCCGCGGAGCGGGCGTTCAGCCTGTTCCGTGTACCTGACCGTCGCCTTCTCTGGACCGAAGGCAATGGACATATCGTCACGGTCGATTACGGCAGGCAAGTCGTATTCGCCGCGGTCGCTGACTGGCTGGATACACACGTCAGGCGCTCCGGCACGGTGTCGAGCGCCCCATCTCACTCCGTGGAACCGCGACTATCGTAGCGAACGACAGGACGGCTCGGGCCGTCCTGTCGTTCTCACGTTGTCGAACTGCCGTTAGGTGGTGACGCGGTCCTTCACATTTTCGACGAGACCCGCGACAGCCTGAACGCCCTGCTTCGCCGCAGTCGCTCCCTGATGGAGCACGGTGGTCGCGACGCGCTTGATCCGTGTCACCGGCGACTGTTTCCTTGCGGCTCGCGTCCCGGTTCGCTTGGCGGTGGATTTCCGTGTGGCGGATCGGGCGGTGACCTTCGTCGAGCTCTTTCTCTTTGGACCCGTCGCCGTCTTGGCGGCGCTCTTGGTCCGCGGTGAGGAGCGCTTCGATGCCGCAGTGGTCTTTCGACGCGCCTTCTTGCCTGACGACTTCGATGCTGTCGCCATTGATTGAATCCTCGGGGAGGGTTACGCGGGATCCCAGCGCAAGATTCGCGCGCGCGACGAACGCCGGCCGCTGCCGATGAGCGCGAGCGTCTGCTGAATGATGGTGACCTGCGCGATGGAGAAAGCCGGCGAGGTTCTCGGTCCGCCCGACCGCCAAATGACAGGGTGTCGGGTCCTCAAATGACTGGGGTGCGGGTGACGGCGGCGTTGGATTGTTCGTCAACCGCGCGAGTGACGCCGAAAGGATCAGCTCGGTTGTGAGCTGCGGCACAATGGCCGGCGCACCCTGGGCGCCTGTGCCTTCACCCCTTCACTGGTATGGCCTGAATGATTCGACTTCGCGCTCTTCCCGCGGTCGTAACCGCGCTCACGATCGTCAGTGCGACGGCCTCGGCGCAGGCCGGACTCACGTCCGGAGTCGCTACCGTGTCCCTCAGCGCTGTCAAGTCGCCGTCATTGACCGTGACGGTGAACTCGGGCGGCACGCAGAGCATCAACTCGATCACGGACGGCACGACCAACGACTTCCCGGCAGCCGTCAACATCACGACGGCGTGGGACGTGAATCCGACGGCCGCGTCGGTCTCGCTCGTCGGCTACTTCACAACGCCCACGGCCGCGCTGACGAACGGTACGTTCAACATTCCCAGCAGCTCCATGAAGGGTAAGGTGTCGACGGGCGGCATATCAGGTGCGCCGACGGCGTTCACGGCGTTCACGAGCAACGCGGTCGGTGGCGTTGGTACCGCCGGCGGCAGCCTAACGCTGCTCGCCGAGACGATCACCGGGGTGAACAAGAGCGCGAGCCGCACATTCGACCTTGCGCTGCAGCTCGACCTCACCGGCCAGACGACGACTCCGGGTACGTATACCGGAACGCTGAATCTGCGCGCCGTTACTCAGTAGCAATGCGCCGAATCCGCCGAGTGCGTCTCGCTCCACTGCTCCTCGTACTCGGACTCGTTCGACCGCTGGGTGCACAAACAGTGCGTCCAGCGGTCGTCGAGTATTCAGGGCAGGCGCGCGGCAAGTTCGACCTCGTCAACGAGACGTTATTTCCGCTGACGGTGGTGCTCGAGGCGCGCGGGTTCCACGTCGAACCGAACGGAATCCTCATTGAGGAACCGCTCGACACGACGCGCATGCAGGTCAAGCTCTCCGCGATGAGCTTTCGGATTCCGCCGAAAGAGGCCTACACGGTGTTCTACGAGGCCACCGCGAAGAATTTTCCCGCGTGGTTTCTCGTGAGCAGCGTCCTCTCGGGCGCCCGGACGCAAACCGGTCTCAATGTTCGTATCGAGTTGCCACACGTCGTGTACATGCTGCAACCAGAGCCGCTGCGACGGGCGGACGTGGTGGTCCGCGCGTTCGAGTTCGACTCGGCCGCGAAGCGTGTGCACGTCGAGCTCGAAAATACGAGTGCGTCGTTAGGCCGCGTCCTCAGTAGTGAAGTCAGCGTGGGCGGCAAGAAATCGACTCCGGGCGGTGCGTTCCCACTATTCCCCCAGAGTCATCGAAGTCTCGAAATACCCTGGAGCGACGACGCGACTCCCGAGAAGCTCGTCCTGCGATTCGCGAATTTCACCGTCGAGGAGCGACGCAAAGGCGCGAACTGACGCCGCCTGCGCTCGCACCAGCCCTCGCTCCCGGATCCGATCCATGTGGTTGCAGCGGTCGTGCGTCATCGCCATCGCCGGCTCGGTGCTCCTTCCAGGAGCGGCGAGCTCGCAGGCGAAGGTCCTGTCGACCGTCAGCCCCGCGCAAGCGGCCGTCACGACGGCCGCCGGTACCATCTCGGTGAACATTTCCTCGGGCGCAATTCAATCGCTCGACGGGGTCATCGACAACACGCCTAACAACTTTCCGTCCACGGTCGGCATCTCGCTGACATGGGACCTTACTCCGTCGACCGGCGCCGTCCAGGTGATTGGCTACTTCAGCAACCCGGCGGTCGCGATGACGAGCGGTCCAGTGTCGATCCCATCGAGCTGGATTCGAGGGCGTGTGCTGACGGCGGGCGTGCAGGGCGCGCCAACGACGTTCACCGCGTTCACCCAAACGGGCGCTGGGAGTGTTGGCTCGGCCGGGGGGAGTCTGCTGCTGTTCAGCCAGCCGATCCTGGGCTACAGCAAGGCAGGCACCCAGGCAGTCGACCTGCAACTACAACTGGATCTCACGGGTCGCACGCTCGGGGCGGGGTCGTACTCCGGCACGTTGAACATCCGCGCGGTCTCGCAGTGATGCTGTTGGCGAGGGTGCATCCGTGGACGCGCTGGCTGCGCGTGATCGGGCTCGGCGCGGCCTTGGCAGCGGCGCCGCGGAGCCTCGGCGCACAGGTGTTCGAGCTCGAAGGCGGCGGGTCTTCGCTGTATCAGGGATACGGTGGCGCGTTGAGCATCTGGGGCGATCGATTCGAGGGCAACGTCGGTGTTGGCTATCTCGACGGGTTCCGGTTCAGCGTGTTCATGAAGCACCTGATCGGCCGCGACACGCTCCGGCTGGGCAACGATGCCATTCCCGTGCGTTTCGCGACCGACGTGTTTGGCGGCTCGCACAGCATCTTCGCGCAAGGCGCCGGCATTCGTCGGTCCAACCGACGCTCGTCGTTCTACGCGTTCATCGGCGCGAGCGCGACCGCGACACCCGCGCCGTTCGTGAACGCGCTCCGTCAGGATCAGGCCATCGGTGTCGTGCAGGCTGAGCGCGCACTGTCACCCACGCTCCACCTAACGACACACGCCCTGTTCTCATCTCGCCAGACGGTGCTGCAAGGCATCAAGTGGGAGCAAGCGATGGGGGTGGAAGCCGGCGCGACGGCCGGCGTGGGCGGCAACGAGCCCTATGGCTCGGCAAGCATGGCCCTCAAGCGCGAAAGGGTCGATCTCCGACTGGCCTACGTCGCGATGGGCGACCACTTTCGCCGAACGGGCGTCCCTTCACCCATCCAGAGCGAGGCGGACCGCGAGAACGTCCTGCTGACCCTGCGGCCCGCCGAGGGATTCTCGTTCGGCATTGGTCGACAGAATTTTCGGCAGGACTCGACGCTGCCCGGGACGCCGGATCGGGCGACGCTCAATCAGGTGTTCGGCTCCGCTCGAATTCTCGGGTCGAATCTGGCGGGAGGGCTATTCGATTCGCGGACGCCTGGAACTCGCAGCTTGAGCTCGTATGTGAGTGGCTCGCGCGATATCACGAGATGGCTTCAGACGGATCTGTATCTCCTCCGCGTGTGGTCACCCGCTCCAGCGCGCGCGACTACGCCCATCTTGCATCTGCGCGAGTTCATCACACCCCGCACGTCGCTCCTGCAGGTGATTACGCGTGCGAGCGGACGCACGACAGTCGCATTCGGTGGGGCGTACGCGTCGGGGCTGACGACCATCGGCGTTGACTATCAGGTCATTCACACTCCGTACCGACCGCGCGACCCGTTTGCCCAAACGATCGCGCTCAATGTCCGGATCCCGCTCGGGAACTATCGTGTCAGCGCGGCGAGCTTTGTGACGCCGGATGGTCGCGTGAACTACACGGGATCGGCGAACACGTTTTTCTATGCTGGTGACGTGGTCGGGGGATCGAGCCACCCGGTCGAGATCAAGTTCGAGCGCTACCTCGTTCAGGGAACCGTCGTGGACGAATCGGGCGTCGCCGTCGAGGGGGCGGCCATCGATGTCGGGGGCTCGACCGTGTTCACTGATTCTCACGGGCGATTCTTCGTTCGACGGTCCTCCCGTCGCGTGGCGGATCTCCGCGTCCTGCTGGAGGAGTTCCTCGCCGTCGGCCAGTTCGAGGTCGTGACCGCGCCGGCCGTTGTGACGCCGATGGTGGAACGGGAGAGCACGCCGGTCAGGATCGTGGTGCGCCGCGTCCCGCCAGCTCGGGGGACGACCGGTTCCGCATCAACCTCGAGCCGGCCGTCGCAGCCTAACGAGTGATCCTGGTCGTTGCCGATGCGGTCAGCGTTCCGTGATCTGTAGCAGCGACGAGAACCTCCACACCGAGAACTCGTCGCCTCGGCCCACCGTCAGTCGGTACTCGAGCGGAATCGCCGGAGGCCGTGCACGATGTGGCGCCGCGGACTCCACCCGAAACCGGATTGCGTTCGTCGAACCGGCGATCCTCGGCATCGCGTCGATTGCGACGACGGTGGCCTCCCTCGACAGCCGCTCGAACTCGCCTCGCGAGTTCCTCACCAACACGGCAGTCGAATCCGCTCTCCACGCGCCACCTAATCGCACTTCGAGTCGGCTCGCGGAAGGATCAATGACGTCGACTGTCGTTTCGAGATCGATGGTGGTGGACGTTACGCCGACAATCGACGCGCTGGCGCCTGAGGAGGCGAAAACATTCGAGTGAGGCCGCGGCGGCACGACCACCGTGAGGGCAACGGACGCAGGCCGCGCGCTCACGAGCTGTGCCTCTGTTGCACGAGGTGACGCGAGGATCGACGCGATCACCACGAGCAAGGGCAAGACAGCGGATAGAGTCATGCGCGTCATATCGACCGTATCGGCGGGCCGGGGCTCACAAGTTGAGTCCGGGACCAGCACCGCGCGAGAGGCAGATCACAAGAGTCTCGTGGCGTGGATCGCGGTATCGCGCCCTAACGAATGCAACCGTCGCGAAATGCGTCAAGGGACGTATTGCGTGATTCGCAACAATCGCCAACTTTCTGGTCAGCGTGATTTTCGCGATGCGATGATCGGGAGCACGCAGGCGAGTGGAGATCGGCCTTCTCACCGCAATCGCCATCCGGGGACGACCGGTGAAAGGCCTCTCCCTCGCCGATCACGTCACGCCCGATGTGACTGTAGCTCGAACCGGCGTCTGTTCCGACATGTGAGTTACCGCTTGCCCGCCGCGACGTTCTCATCGACATGGGCGAGCGACCGCATCCCGACCAGCGCGCACGTAACGCCAGGCAACGACCGCACAAACGCGAGTGCTCGCTGCGCGTCCGTCGCGAGTGAAGGAAACGAGTCGCGCACGGCCGCCGGCAACTCCGTAGTAAGCCGCGATTGCATGAGGCTCGCGCTTGCGACGACCGAGATGCCCAATTCCGCTGTTGCCTGGAGCAGTGGGACCACGCGACGGCCACCGAGCCGCTGTGTCGGCAGGCGAATCGCTTCCGACATCGCGAGGTTGATCGGAAGCTGGACTGCACGGAAATGATGGTCATCGCCGCCGACATCGCGCGCGATGCCTACGATCTCGCTCAAGTCGAGATGTCCGCGCGCATCGGGCGGCGTGCGGAGCCCATTCCATGTGGCGCAACCATAGCACCCGATATCGCCGCTGCCGACGCGTTCCTCGAGCAGCACAAACGCGCGACGGAGTATCGTGCGGAGCCGCGCCGGTTGGACCGAGTCGAGTTGCTGCTCGGGGTTGTGGAGATAGTAGACGTCGAGCGTCCGCACGCCGAGGTTCGCTTGGCTCGCCTCGATCTGATGCGCAATGAACGACGGTGACAGCGCGTGGCCGCCGCCAACGATATCCTCGGGCGCTACAACGCCAGGTTCAACGAACGTGCGTTGCAAGTACGCGAGATAGTCATCGCGGGTCGATGGCGGGCTATTATCGAGCGGGATATAGCCGCCCTTTGTGCAGATGATCACTTCATCGCGCTTGACCACTCCGTCGGCGATCGCGGCGCGGAGGGTCTCGCCCACGACCCGCTCTGATCGCTGGCAGCGGTAGTTGATCGAGGAATCAATGACGTTGATGCCACGTTCGAGCGCTGCACGAATGGCCGCGGCGTATCCCTCGTCATCGGCGTCCTCGCAATCACCCAGGTAGGTACCGATGCCGAGGGACGAGGCGGCGAGCTCGCCGGCAAAAGGCCGAAAGAAGTCGTTCGCGAAGCGATCGGCAAACCGTCGCTGAAACCGTGCGGTGCCGAGCGGGCTCGCGCCCTGATCCTTACCGATAGACGGGCTGCCTCGTCTCGTCATTGAGGGTGACGCTACGTAGCCATGTGGCTCCGAGCAAGTCCTCGGCGGTTGGTGCTCATCAAGGCGCGGATTGGTTGGCAACTCTGAAAGTTGCTGTGTACATTGAGGGTTCGTTGCCCGGCGGCTTTTCGAGCGCCGGGCCGATCGTAACCGGGACGGAGAAACTAGGCGATGCCAGATTTTGGAAGTTGGGGCACGGCGTGGTGGAAGCCGCTGCTGTTCATCATAGTGGCGGGGCACATCACCAATGTGTGCGTGACGCTCTTTCTGCACCGATCGCAGACGCACCGCAGTGTGAAGCTGCACTACCTGGCAGCGCTCCCGATGCGCATCTGGCTATGGTTGTCGACGGCGATCGTCACGAAGGAATGGGTGGCGTGCCATCGCAAGCATCACGCGTTCGCCGATCGAGAGGGTGACCCGCACAGCCCGCTGATCGAAGGTCTCCGCAACATCGTCCTCAAGGGCGCGTTCTACTACCGCGCGACAGTCCGTCAGCCTGGCGTGCTCGAGAAGTACGGAAAGGGGACGCCGAATGATTGGATCGAACGTGCGTTACTCACGCCGCTGAACTGGCTCGGCATCGTCGTGATGCTCGCGGCGGATCTATACCTGTTCGGGTTCCTCGTCGGGCCGGTCGTGTGGGGTGTGCAGATGATCTGGATCCCGTTCTGGGCAGCGGGGATCATCAACGGCGTTGGTCACGCGCTCGGCTACCGGAACTTCGAGGTGAAAGACGAGAGCCGGAACATTTCGCCGATCGCGATCTGGCTTGGCGGTGAGGAGCTGCATAATAACCATCACGCCGATCCGCACTCCGCGAAGTTCAAGGCCAAGTGGTACGAGTTCGACATTGGTTGGGCTTACATCCGGCTGTTGTCGCTCTTCGGGCTGGCCAAAGTGCAGTACGCGCGAGGAACTCAGCGCGCATAACGACACGGCTACATCGCACTCGAAACAGAGAGTGCCGGGCGCTCGGTACCACTGGGTACGAGCCGCCCGGCACTTTACGTTTCTAGTGAACTCGAATCGCCGCTCGCAAAGGAAAGGAACGGTCTGCTACTCTCATCTCGTGCGAATTGACTTCGTATTGTCATGCCTGACGTGAAATGTGTACGCTGCGGTCAGACGCGCAGCGGCTTCGACCGTGCTCCGTTTCCTGGGCAGATCGGGAGCCGCGTTGTTCAGGAAATCTGTCAGCAGTGCTGGAGTGATTGGATCAAGCAGCAAACCATGCTGATCAATCACTACGGCTTGAATGTGATGGACCCACAAGCGCGTGCGTTCCTGACGAACAACATGACGGCGTTTCTGTTCAAGAGCGGCACTGGCGAGGACGTGGACACGACGAAGAAGGGAACGATTCAGTGGTGATGGCGCGTGCGCGTCGCGCGTGCCGGTGCATCTCGTAGCATCGTGCGCGATTCGTGCATCACAGCACGTTGACGCTGTCTCCTGATGGACCTACAATAGGCGCGCGCGATGACACGTCGCAGTTGGTGTCGAGTCGTGACAATTTTCGCGAGGCCTTGACATTAGTCTCCTTTCGTGACTAATTCGCGCGTGATGCGCGAACGCCCTCAGGC
>Ga0207674_10000045_pt1 | contig 122251 bp, 114 predicted proteins | sample KBSCornC72_FD_184303 | JGI IMG/M metagenome (GOLD analysis project Ga0207674, IMG submission 184303) | Corn rhizosphere microbial communities from Kellogg Biological Station, Michigan, USA - KBS Corn C7-2 (SPAdes) (version 2) | ecosystem: Host-associated > Plants > Roots > Rhizosphere > Soil ...
GGATCATGGTGTGCGAACGCAGTAAGTGCCTTGTCTCACGATTGACGGTAGCTCACGCCTTCACGGGCGTGCGGAGGAAACCGACAGGGATCGCCAGCCGCACGCCGGGTCCATGCGCGGCCGCAAACAGAAGGCCGGCGATGAACGTAAAGTGATCGACGAAGAAGCCGAATTCCGTCTGGTTCCCGCTCCAATGCGATGGACCATGAAACGCAAAAGCGAGGAACAGCACGTAAACCGCCGCGAAGAGCGCGGCTTCAGCGAAGAAAGCCCCGGTCAACAGGCAAACGGCCAGCGCCAGCTCGAACAGCGCAGCCAACCACGCAAGAAGCTTTGGAACCGGGAAGCCGGCGGACATGATATAGGCAGCCGTGCCATCGATATCCATCAGCTTGAATGCCAATGCCATGACGAAGACGGCGGCGAAAATCAAGCGTCCCGCGAGTACGGCTGCGGTTGCCCACGCGGGGGCTCGTGAATTGATCGTCATCGCAATTCCTCGTTCATCACTTTGGTCGGTACGGCGGCCCAATCGAACGTTTCATCAGCTTTGGCGCGGCGATTTCAGGCCTAACGTTAACAGACGGGAAACACTCCGTCGAGCCATGGCAACGCTCAGCGACCTGCCGCGAAAGTCGGTCGGAATCAAACAAATAGTGCGTTTTAGACCAATCTAACGCTCGCCTGCATCGCCAGCTCGAAGCGAAGTGCAACATGACCGAGCATGTAGAACGTCAACGCTCATCCCGTCACCCAAAACGTCGGTGTTTGCGGCATGGACACGCCTAACCAACAAACGCCCGCTTGCCACGCCGATATCGCTTTTCAGCCTTCGAATCGATCAGCGCCCGGTACAGCGCGTAATGCAGCTCGTACAATCCCGCGTCGTATCCCGCTTCCTCCAGGCCTTTCGCATATCCAAGCGCCACCGCATTGCCGGCGAGCCGCACCTGTTCGTGCTCGATCTCGCCGATGAGCGGCGCGGATGTGTCGTTGAATGCGGCGCGACAGACGACAACGGAAACAGAATGATATTTGCGGCATGCCGCTGGACGCGCTTCGTACACCGAGCACGCATTCTCCTCGAGCAGCGCGCACGGTATCCCGGCCCGCACGTGCTGCTCGCGCGACAGGGACGCGATGGGAGCGAGATTCTCTTTGATTCGAGCAAGAATGCGCGCGCCTTCCTCCGGACTCAATCGAGTGCGGATATGCTGCGCGAGCACGAACGCTTCGTGCGGTCGGATCTCGACGCGCAGGTGACAGCAGTAGCTGCAGCCGCATTTGCACGCAACGTCCACCTTTTCGTCGGCCATGACCTGCGCCTGTAGCGCCGCCAGCCGTCCGTACATGCGCACGGTGTGCGTCCGTGCCGTGACGGCATCGGGACGCGCTCGCGCACGCGAGTCGTTGCGTTCGCGATCGAACGCGGCCTGCAAGGCAGGAGAGACGGGAGAATCCACGGGGAAATTCTAGCCGGTTCGCGCGACGCAAAAGTGCGACCGGCGGAACTCGTGCGGCGTTCCAATACCGGCCATCATTGGCCCGCGGGCTCGTTTACGGGACGCGACGGCGGCAACCACCACGGTGCGGTTCGATCAGCCGGTCGCAGCGGCGCCGAAGCGAAGCAGCTCAGTGAGCTCGTTGATGTCGGGCAGCGTCTCGATGCGCCATGCAAGATCGAGCACGCGCTCCGTGCGGTCGCGGTCGAGGCCGCCCCATGCCGCGCACTGGCGGAACTTGTCGGAAAGCTCGTCGTCGCTCATCGGATTGACGGGGCTGCCCTTGCCGAAATCGGCCGCGCCCTTGACGACGCGCCCGTCGTCGGTCTCGACCTCGATGATCGTCGTCATCTTGTCGAACCCCGCAGCTTCCGCCTCCGGATGCATGCCGAAGTCGATCTTCGCAATCATCGCCTGCACATCGGGCCGGTTGACCACTTCATCGGTGAACTGCTCGAGTCCGGCCTTGCGCTCGAGCAGCAGGATCGCCATGCAGAACTCCATGCTGAACTTGGCCTGCAGCTCGGTGCGCGGACGATGATGGATCAGCGCATTCGGCATGTTGTGGTTCGTGCCGACCGACACGCGACGAATGCGCTCGGCGCGCAGATCATGGCGGTCGATCAGCTCGCGCATCACAGCCATGCCGGGGTGCGTCAGCGAGCCGCTCGGATGCGGCTTGATCGATACGCCGGGCGACGTGAACGTCCACGGATTGCCCAGCTTGCCGTCGATCATTTCGGCCGTGTAACCGCCGCCGGCGGCGCGGAAGAAGCCGCGGTCCGCCTCGAGTCCGTTCGGCGATGCGGTGAAGCCCAGCGCGGCGAGCTCCGCTGCGACAACGCCGCTGTCGGCTGCGCGCCCTGCGTGGAACGGCTTTGTCATCGTTCCGAAGTTTTCGCGCAACGCACCCGCCTGAGTCGCGCCGAGCGACAGCGCACGCCGCGTCGTCTCGCGGTCCAGTCCGAGCATTTTCGCGGCAACTGCAGCAGCGCCCACCGCACCGACCGTCCCCGTGGTATGGAAGCCTTGCTGGTAGTGACGCGGCAGGATGGCTTCCGCCACCTTGCATTCGACCTCGACGCCGACGTGATAGGCCGTCATCACATCGCGGCCGCTGCGCCTGTCGCGTTCGCCGAGTGCGAGCGCAGGCGGCAATGCCGGTGCCGTCGGGTGCATCAGCAATCCGTAAACGCGATCCTTCAGCACCGCGAGTTGCGTGTCGTCGTAGTCGTCGGCGTGGATCGACACGCCGTTGGCGAACGCGGCGAAGCGCGCCGGCACCTTGTGCGCGCTGCCGATCACCGTGCAGCCGTGCGGCGATTCCACACCGAGTGCGTCGAGGTAGCGACGGATGATCACGCCCGTATGCGAGGCGGCGCCGGCGAGTGCCAGCCCGATGCCGTCGAGCACCGAGCGCTTGCCGAGATGCATGACGTCGGCGGGAATGGACTCGGCACCGGTGTCGGTGATGAAGCCCGCGACGTAGTCAGTGATCGGGGCAACGGGTAAGGGCGCGGGCGTCATGTTATCCGGCATGGTGATGGCTTTCGTGATCAGCGGTTGAGAGGGCACTCGGATTGTCGCTTGCGCGAGCAGCAGTGCGGCGGCTGGATGCGAGGCGCGCACACAAGCGGATCGCCTGCTCCAGCGCCCCGGTGCTCGCGACACCCTGGCCGACGATGTCGAATGCGGTGCCGTGCGCCGGTGTCGTGAAGAGCGTCGCAAGCCCCGCGGTGATTGTGACGCCGCGATTGAAGCCCTTGAGCTTCGTCGCGATCTGCCCCTGGTCGTGGTACATCGATAGCACGCCGTCGAACTCGCCGGCAAACGCTTTCAGGAACACGGTATCGGCCGGGTAGGGTCCCTTGCATGCGATGCCGCGCTGCGCGGCGGCCGCAACGGCAGGCGCGATGATGTCGATTTCATCGCGACCGAAGAGACCGCCTTCGCCGCCATGCGGATTGAGCGCGGCCACGGCGATGCGCGGCGTCGTGAAGCCGGCCGCGCGCATCGTCGCATCGGCAAGCGTCAGCGCGGCATCGATGCGTGCCGGCGTCAGCTGATCGAGCGCCGCGCGCAGCGACACGTGCGACGTCGCCCGCGACGTCCAGAGGTCGTCGAGCACGTTCATCTCACCGAAGTAGCCCACGTGGCGCGTGAGATGCGCGAACATCTGGTGCTCGTCGTTGAAGCGCCATCCACCGGCGTGAAGCGCGGCCTTGTTCAACGGCGCGAACACGATACCGTCGAGGCGTCGCGCAAGTGCCAGCTCCACCATCGCGGCCAGCGTGTCGCCGCTCGCCTTGCCCGATGCCGGCGACATCACGCCCCGCGGCACGCTGGCCGGATCGAAATTGTGCAGATCGAGGAGCGGCACCGCCGGATCGTCCCATGCGGCGTCCTCGGGTGCATCGACGCGACGCCATGCGAAGTCGGCCCGCGCATCGCACATTCCGAGCGCGAACACGCGCGCGTCTCCAACCACCAGAAGCCGTGCGGTGTCTTGCATCCTGTTGTCGGCAAGGATGCGCGCGCATTGCTCGGGCCCGATGCCGGTCGCGTCACCCAGCATCAGTCCAAGAACGGGAAGAGGGTGGCCATTCGTCATCGAAGTCTCGCATTGGTGAAATGGTGAACCACCGCGATCAGCACGAACGTGATCGCGAGCATCGTCAGCGATAGCACGGCGATCGGTCCCCAGTCGTTGCTCTCGCGGAGGTCGAACATCGTGACGGAGATCGTCTTCGTGCGTGCGGTGAAGAGCAGGATCGTCGCCGACAGCTCGCGGATCGAGCCGATGAAGATAAAGATCCACGTCGCAATGACGCCGTTGCGGATCAGCGGCGTCGTGATGTCGAACAAGGCACGCAATCGCGTCGCGCCGAGGATCCGGCTTGCATCCTCGAGCTCGGGGTGCACGGCGCGAATCGAGCTCGTGACCTGCTGGTAGCCGACCGGCAGCTCCTTCGTCACGTAAGCGAGGAAGATGATCGCCAGCGTGCCGTACAGCACCAGCGGCGGGTGCGTGTAGCTCAGGAACAGCCCGACGGCGAGGACGATGCCCGGAATGGCGACCGGCGCCGTCGCGAGAAACGCAAGATAGCGATGTCCCCACACGAGCCTGCGCAGGCTGAGATACGCCACGAGCGTCACCAGGATCGTGCCCGCCGTCGCCGCGCTCACGCCGAGGACGAACGTGTTGAAGAGCGCGAGCCGTGTCTGGCTGAACTCGAGAAACACGAAGCGCCAGTGCTCGAGCGACAGGTTGCCGGCGAGCGGCGCCGACCAGTTGCGCAGGAACGCGGTACGTGCGAGCACACCGTACGGCAGGAAGATCGAGCAGCCGAGCACGAAGACGAAGAGCGCCACGCCAGGCACCGTGAAGCCGCGAAGCCGCACGGCCTGACCCGCGCTGCCGCGCTTGCCGCCGATCACCGAATAACCGCGCCGGCCCATGATCGCCGCCTGCGCGCGCAACAGCACGACGGTGATGACGAGCAGCGGCAGCGACGCGGCGGCCGCGAGCCCGAGCTGCGGAGGAAACTGGAACAGGCTCCAGATCTTGGTCGTCATCGTGTCGACGCCCGCGGGCAGCGCGAGAATCGCCGGCGTGCCGAACAGCGTCATCGCCTGCAGGAACGCGACGAGAAAGCCGCCGAGCAGTGCCGGCAGCACCAGCGGCAGCGTGATGTGCAGCGCCGTGCGCCATGGTGGTGCACCGAGGATCGCCGACGCCTCCTCGAGATCGCCCGGTATTGCATCGAGCGCGTTCGCGGCGAACGTGAACACGTAGGGAAACGTGTAGAGTGCCATCACGAACACCATGCCCCACGCCGAGAAGATGTCGACAAGCGGCGCGGCGTCGAACGGCTTCACACCGCGCAACGCGTAATACGCCTGGTTGATGAGGCCCGCGTTGGGTCCGCCGAGCAGCACCCACGCGAATGCGCCGAGGAACGGTGGCGTGACGAACGAGGCGAGGATCAGCGTTCGCCATGCGCGCTTCCCGGGCAGGTCGGTACGCGACACGAGCCACGCCATCGGAGCGGCCGCGCCCACGCAGCCGAGCCCGACGGCGGCCGACGTCCACAGCGTGGTCCATAGCGGCCTTGCAAATGCGGGATCGGCGACGAGCTGCCGGTAATGCGCGAGCGTGAATGCCTTCGCGTCGTTCGAAAAACTCGTGACCGCGAGCCAGAACAGCGGCATCAGCACGAGTGCCGCGAGCAGCAGCACGATCGCGGCGGAGACGGCCGTGCTCGCGTCGAACGAGGCCCTGCGGACGGCGCTGCTAGTTGCCAAAGATCGCCGTATAGCGCTTCTTTATCTCGGCGACCTGCGGCAGCATGGCAACGGGGTCGTCGGGCAGCAGCTTTATGTCCTTGAGCGGCGTGCGATCGGCCGGTTCCTTCACATCGGGATGCACGGAGCGCAATCCGCCCTCGTTGACCAGCAGCTGCTGGACCTTTGCCGTGTAGAGGAAATTCTGCAGCACACGCGCCGCGTTCGGATGCGGCGCCTCGGCGAAAATCGCGGTCGGCGACGTGACGAACGGCGTGCCTTCCACCGCGTAGATGATCTTCACCGGGCTCTTCGCCTGGATCTCGATGAACATGTTGTACTCGTTGCCATCGACCATCACCGCGCGCTCACCGCTGGCAATGCTCTTTGGCGGCGCGGTTGTCGACTGCAACTGCTGCACAGCCTGCCTGGCGAGCTTCTCGAAATAGTCCCAGCCGAGCACCTTTTCGAGTGCGAACGTGCCGGTGAGGCTCGTGCCGCTGTAGCCGGGATGCGACTTGACGAGCTTGCCCTTCCATTTGGGGTCGAGGAGGTCGCGGTAGCCCTTCGGCGCCTCGTCCGGCTTGACAAGGTTCGTGTTGTAGCCCATCACCGACAGCGACGCGCGCCACACCGCGTAGTAGCCGTCGGGATCCTTGTACTGCGCGGCGAAGCGCTGGACGTCGGGCGGCACGTGCTTCGCGAGCAGCTTCTGCTGCTTCCACAGCAGGAAGTGCGACGCGTCGGAGGAATTCACGACGTCGACGTTGTGAATGTTCGACTGGAATTCCTGGTTGATCCGCTGGAACACGCGCTCCGAGCCCGAGCGCTCGACCTCGAGTGCGATCTGCGGATACTCGGCACGAAACACCTTGGCCACCGCCTCGGCAACCTTCACGTCGACCGCCGTGTACCAGACGACCTTGCCTTCCTTCGCCGCCGCGGCGAGCATCGCCGGTGTGGTTTCCTGCGCGAGTGCCTGCATCGCGAACGCGCAGGCGAACAGCGCGGCCGCCAACGCCGCAATCCGGGTGGTTCGCATGATCTCCTCCTTCAGGCTTCGTTTGTCATGCGCCCGTGGCGCACCATGGCTTGTTATCGGATGATGCCTCGACAACGGTCGGGGCGAAAGCGCACCGTCACGTTCGATCCGGCGGGTATGTTGAGCGTTGCGGGCGCCGCGATCAAGAGCGGCTGGCCGACGTCCACGATGTAATCGCGGTGGCTACCGAGATACGCCTGGCTGCGCACGACGCCCGGCAGCACGTTCGTGCCCTCCGCGTGTCCATCGGCGTCGATGTGCATGTCGTGCGTCTTCACGCACACGCTCATCGGCTTGCCGCGCCCGGCGAATTCCCCGTGCCCGACGTCCAGCGCATGGCCCGCGACATCGACGCGCCGGCCGTCGACGTGCGCGCCTTCGAGCAGGTTGCTGCCGCCGATGAAGCGGGCGACGAAGCGCGAATGCGGCCGGTCGAACACGTCCTCCGGCGTGCCGATCTGCTCGATGCGCCCCGCGTTCATCACGACGATGCGGTCGGCCATCGTCATCGCCTCGACCTGGTCGTGCGTCACATAGATCGACGTGTTGCGGTACTCGTCGTGCAGCCGCCGTATCTCGAAGCGCATCTCGCCGCGCAGGTTCGCGTCGAGATTCGACAGCGGCTCGTCGAGGAGCAGGATGCCGGGGTTGGGTGCAAGCGCACGCGCGAGCGCGACGCGCTGCTGCTGGCCGCCCGACAGTTCTGCCGGATAGCGCTCGGCGTGCTCCCGCAGCCGCGTTGCGTCGAGGAGCGCATCGGTGCGACTGTTCCGCTCCGCCGCGGGCACCGATTGCATTCGCAGGCCGTAGCCGACGTTCTCGCGCACCGTCATGTGCGGCCACACCGCGTAGCTCTGGAAGATCATCCCCATGTTGCGTCGCTCGGGCGGCACGACCGCCGACGGCGACGAGAGGGTCTTGCCCGCGACACGGATTTCGCCGGCGTCGGGGGTGAGGAACCCGGCGAGCATGCGCAGCGTTGTCGTCTTCCCGCAGCCCGACGGACCGAGCAGGCAGATGAACTCGCCGCGCTCGACGGTGAGGTCGATCGCATCGACCGAGGTGACGTCGCCGTAACGCTTCGTCAGCCCGTCGAGCTCGAGGTGCGGCATGCGCGGAAGATCAGGACGCGCGGCGCGCGTGGTCGAGGACGGCGGGGTTGACGACGTTGACCGGATGGCCGGCGGCGTACGCGACGATCTGGTCGAAGATCTCGGCGAACTGGACCTCGTACTCGTCGCGGGTCACGTAGCCGATGTGCGGCGTGCAGACAACGTTGGCGAGCGTCAGCAGCGGATCGTTCGGGTCTACCAGGGGTTCCTGGTCGTAGACGTCGACGGCGGCCATGCCCGGGCGCCCGTTGCGCAGCGCCTGCACCAGTGCGCCGGGTGCCACGAGACCCGCCCGGCTCGTGTTGACGAGCAGCGCAGTCGGCTTCATCCGTTCAAGGTCGGCCGCGGTGACGATGCCGCGCGTGGCGTCGACCAGCCGCATGTGCAGCGTCACGATGTCCGATTCAGCGAAGAACGCCTGCTTGCTGTCGGCGGTTGCATAGCCGTCGGCACGCGCCCGCGCGCGCGACGCTTCGCGCGCCCAGACGAGCACGTTGCAGCCAAACGCCTTGCCGTAGCCCGCCACGACGGCACCGATCCTGCCGTACCCGTAGATGCCGAGCGTCGTGCCGCGCACCGTGTGGCCGACGCCGATCTGCCACTTGCCGGCCTGCAGCGCGTTCATCTGCTGCGGGATCTGTCGCATCGCCGCGAGCACGAGCCCCCAGGTGAGCTCGGCCGCTGCGTACGACGGCGTGCCCGCATGCTGGCTCGACGACACGATGATGCCGAGGCGCGTGCACGCATCGATATCGATGTGCGGATAGACGCTGCGCTGGCTGATGAGGCGCAACTTCGGCAGACGCTCGAGAAGCGGTGCACGGATCTGCGTGCGCTCGCGGATCAGCACCAGCGCTTCGGCGTCGGCAAGTCGAGCGGCGAGCCGCTCGACGTCCTGCACATGATCGTTGAAGATCGTGACGTCGTGACCGGCAAGCTTCGCGAACGCGTCGAGTGTCCGCAGCGTGTCGTGGTAGTCGTCGAGGATTGCAATCCTCACGTTCGCTCCCGGCGCCGGGCTTGCATGCCCCCCACGCGCCGGCTCATCGCCGTTCGAGCGCCACCTCGAACGCGCAGCCCGTCTTCGCCTTCACGCTTTCGAGCGTCACGCCTTCGTGCAATTCGCGCAGCACGAGCCCTGCGCCGTCGGGCTTTACCTCGAACACGCAGAGGTCGGTGACGATGAGGTCGACGACGTTCTTGCCGGTGATCGGCAACGTGCAGCGCTCCAGAATCTTCGGGCTGCCGTCGCGCGCGGTGTGCTCCATCAATATGATCACGCGCTTGACGCCCGAGACGAGGTCCATTGCGCCGCCGGGCCCCTTCACCATCTTGCCGGGCACCATCCAGTTGGCCAGATCGCCATTCTGGGCGACTTCGAGCGCGCCGAGGATCGACAGGTCGATGTGGCCGCCGCGGATCATCGCGAACGAGTCGGCGGACGAGAAGAAGCTGCTGCCCGGAAGGGTCGTGATGGTCTGCTTGCCGGCGTTGATGAGATCGGGATCGACGGCGTTGTCCGCGGGGAAGGGCCCGATGCCGAGCAGGCCGTTCTCGGATTGCAGCGTCACGCTGATGCCTTGCGGGATGAAGTTCGCGACGAGCGTCGGAATGCCGATGCCCAGGTTGACGTAATACCCGTCGCGCAGCTCGCGCGCGGCACGCCGGGCCATCATCTCGCGCACCGGCGAGTCCTTCTTGCCCGCCGTGCCGGCGACCGTGCGAAACTCGATGCGCTTTTCGTAGCGGGCCCCCTGGATGATGCGATCGACGTAAATGCCGGGGGTCTGGATGACGTTCGGATCGAGCTCGCCGACATCGACGAGCTCCTCGACTTCGGCGACGGTGACCTTGCCGCACGTCGCAATCATTGGATTGAAGTTGCGCGCCGTTTCGTGATAAACGAGGTTGCCGGCGCGATCGCCCTTCCATGCCTTGACGATCGACACGTCGGAACGGATGCTTTCCTCGAGCACGTACTCGCGCCCGTCGAACGACTTCGTTTCCTTGCCTTCGGCGAGCAGTGTGCCGGCGGCAGTCGGCGTATAGAACGCGGGAATGCCCGCGCCGCCCGCGCGCAACTTCTCGGCGAGCGTCCCCTGCGGCGTGAGCTGCAATTGCAGCTCGCCGGCAAGCACCTGCCGCTCGAATTCGCGGTTCTCGCCGACGTACGACGCGATCACCTTCTTCACCTGGTGGCCCTTGAGCAACAGACCCATGCCGAAGTCGTCGACGCCGGCATTGTTGCCGACGATCGTCAATCCCTTGACGCCGCTGTCGACGACCGCCTGGATCAGGTTCTCGGGAATGCCGCACAGCCCGAAGCCGCCGGCGGCGATCGTGATGTCGTTCGCGAGAAGCCCCGCGAGCGCTTCCGTTGCATTGGCATAGACCTTCTTCATGACGTCGTCCTCGTGTGTCGCGCGGTTGCTTGCCCGATTCGTTATTATGCGTCAGGGCGACGCCGGTGTCGGAGGTGTGTTTCCGGCGTCGCGCGCTTTTCCCGCAAAGCACCTCCGGCACCGCTTCGAAGGCTGCCACCATGCCCGAACATCTGCTGATCGAGACGCGCGAGCGCGTCGGCCTCATCCGCATCAACCGTCCCCAGCGGATGAATGCGCTCAATAACCAGGTGGCGCGCGAGATATCGGACGCGCTGTTCGCGTACGACGCCGACCCGGCGATCGGATGCGCGGTGATCACCGGCAACGACAAGGCATTCGCCGCGGGCGCCGACATCGGCGCGATGGCCGAATGGGATTATGCGAAGGTCTACGGCGACGATTACATCACGGCCGAATGGGAAGGCATTCGCCGCGTGCGCAAGCCGGTCATTGCCGCGGTCGCCGGTTATGCACTCGGCGGCGGCTGCGAGCTTGCGATGGCCTGCGACATCATCATCGCCGCGGACAACGCGCGCTTCGGGCAGCCCGAAATCACCATCGGCACGATGCCCGGCTTCGGCGGTACGCAGCGGCTGCCGCGTGCGGTGGGCAAGTCGAAGGCGATGGAGTGGTGCCTCACCGGCCGGATGTTCGACGCGCAGGAGGCCGAGCGCGCAGGACTCGTTGCGCGCGTGGTGCCGCTCGCCCAGCTCGAGCAGGAAGCGATGGCGCTGGCGGCGAAGATCGCGTCGTTTTCGCTGCCCGTGGTGATGAAAATCAAGGAAGCGATCAATCGCGCGTACGAATCGTCGCTGACCGAGGGTCTTGCCTTCGAGCGGCGCGAGTTTCACTCGACGTTCGCGCTCGACGACCAGAAGGAAGGGATGCGCGCGTTCGTCGAGAAGCGAAAGCCGGCGTTCAGGCATCGCTGAAGCGTGGCTGGCACGCAACGCCCCGACGACGAGCGCATCCTCGGCTGGCTCGCGCAGCACCGTGGCGAAGCGGAAGCGTTTCTCGCCGAGCTCGTCCGCGAGCCGTCCGACAACCCGCCCGGCGATTGCGCGCCACACGCGGCCAAAGCCGCGGCGCTGCTCGAGGCGATGGGGCTCGACGTCGAGCGGCATCGCGTGCCCGACGACGAGGTGCGCGCGCACGGCATGGTTTCGTGCACCAACCTGATCGTGCGCTCGACGTTCGGAAGCGGCGCCGGCCCGGTGATCGCGATGAACGCGCACGGCGACGTTGTCCCGCCGGGATCGCACTGGACCACCGACCCCTATGGCGCCGAGGTTCGCGACGGGGTCATGTACGGCCGCGGCGTCGCCGTTTCCAAGTCCGATTTCGCGACGTACGCGTTTGCGCTGCGCGCGTTGCAGCATGCGGCGAAGCTGGGCAGCGCCTTCGATGGCACGGTCGAGCTGCATTTCACCTACGACGAGGAGGCGGGCGGTGAGATCGGGCCGGCGCGGCTCCTTGCGCACCGGCTCACGCGGCCCGACTACACGATCAGCGCCGGGTTTGCGTACGCCGTCACCACCGCGCACAACGGCTGCCTGCATCTCGAAGTCGAGGTGACGGGCCGTTCGGGCCATGCTGCGGAGCCCGAGCGCGGTGTCGACGCGCTCGAGGCGGCCACCGGCCTTCTCACCGATCTCTACGCGCTGCGCGGCACGTACAGCGGCATTCGCTCGACGATTCCCGGGATCACGCATCCGACGCTCGTCGTCGGCCTGATCGACGGCGGCATCAACACCAATGTCGTTCCCGACCGGGTTCGCTTTCGCATCGACCGGCGCATCATTCCCGAGGAGAACCCCGAGCTCGTCGAAGCGACGCTTCGCGATGCGATCGAGGATTTCGCGCGCCAATGGCCGGGCACGAGCGTACGCATACGGCGCATCCTGCTCGCGCGACCTTTCGTGCCGATCGCCGGGCAGGACCGATTGATCGAAGCATTGCAGCGGGCGGCGCAGCGATGTCGCGGCGACGAGCTTCCACTGCAGGGCGTGCCGATCTACACCGATGCGCGCCATTACACGGCCGCGGGCGTGCCGACCGTGCTGTACGGCGCCGGACCGCGTACGCTGGCCGAGGCGAACGGCCATCGCGCCGACGAGCGCCTGCGGCTCGACGACCTTGCGCGTGCAACCGGTATCGTCGCGGTTGCGCTCGCGGATCTGCTCACGCCTGCCGAAAGCCGATCGACGCATGCGCGGTGAACCGACGTCGCCGGTGGCGCTGCGGCCACTCGTCACCGCGCTCGGCATCGGTCAGATCATTTCGTGGGGCACGCTCTTTTATACGATCGCGGTGCTCGGCCCGCCGATGGCGCAAGCGCTGCGGGTGAGCGACGTGATGCTGTACGGCAGCTTCACGGCGGGCCTGTTCGTCTCGGGCATCGCTTCGCCGTGGGTCGGTTCGCGCATCGACCGGCGTGGCGGGCGCGCCGTTCTTGCCAGTGGATCGGCGCTCGGTGCGCTCGCCTGCGTGCTGCTCGCGACGTCGGTCAACGGCGCGATGATGCTCGCCGGCTGGCTCGTGGCCGGCGTTGCGATGGCGGCATGCCTGTACGACCCGGCTTTCGCGACGCTCTTTCGCGTGTCCGGCGCGTCGTACCGCCGCGCGGTGACGGCGCTGACGCTGTTCGGCGGCTTCGCGAGCACGATTTTCTGGCCGCTGTCGCAGTACCTGCTCGAGACGCACGGCTGGCGCGTTGCATTTGCCGTGCACGCCGCACTGAACGCGCTCGTCTGCGTGCCGCTGCACCTCGCTTTCGTTCCATCGTCCGCGCATCGGTCGGTTGCACCGCCGAGTGCCGGAACGGCCGGCGTCGCGCCGGCGCGGCGCGGCACGTTCGTCTGGCTCGCTGCCGCGCTGTCGATTGCGGCGTTTCTCGCGTCAGCCGTGTCCGCGCATCTCGTCGTGCTGTTGGCGTCGGGAGGACTCGCCGCGCGCGACGCGGTGCTCGTCGGCGCGCTGATCGGTCCGATGCAGGTCGCCGGGCGCGTGATGGAGTTCGCGTTCTCGAATCGCTGGTCGCCGCTCACCGTGGGCACGCTCGCGTTCACGCTGCTCGCCTCGGCGCTGATCGTGCTGTGTCTCGTGCGCGGCGTGTGGATCGTTGCGCTCGCCTTCGCGCTGTTGTACGGCTGGAGCAACGGCGTGATGACGATCGTGCGCGGTACGGTGCCGGGCGTTCTTTTCGGTGCGCGCGATTACGGCGCGCTCCTCGGCCGCCTCGCGCAGCCGCAATTCATCCTGAAGGCGTTCGCGCCGGTCGCGGTGACGCTGCTGTATGCGCTCGACGACACGCGCCGGCTCGCGCTGTATGCGCTTGCGTTCGCGGCGGTCGCTGCGTTGATCGCGTACCGCGTCGCCGTGCGCGGAGTGCCCGCGCGGCACTGACGTCACTCGGCGGCCCGGGGCTGCGCGGCGTCGGCGCGCAGGTAGCCCATCCGCTCGAGGTCGAATTCCATCAACAGCGTGATGCTGTCGGCACCCCGGTGTCCGCTGCGAATGGCGTCGAACGCGTGGCCGTAGACGAGGGACGCCTTCCACGCCTTCGCTTCCGGCGCATAGCCCAGCGAGGCGCCGATGCCGCTGTTCCACGCGTGCGGCGCTTCGAGTCCCGGCGTGAACCCGATTCTCGCCACCGCTGCACCCACACCGAGCGACCAGTGATTGCCGCGGTCGAGCGGCACCGCATAATCGGCACCGGCGAGCAAGAAATTGCGCGCGGAGAACTCGCCTTCGTAGTATCCCGGCAGCACGAGCGGAAACTCGCTGTCGAGTGGCAGCACGCCGCCGATGTGCCACGCGCTCAGCCGATCGGGATGCACCGAGGCGCCGCCGACGATCGATAGCGCGATGCGGTGGCGTGATTGCGGCAGCGTGTACACGAGAAGGCCGCGGCCCCAGAAGCGCTGCACGCTGCGCTGCACGCGCCGGTCGGCGTCGAAGCCGTACGTCCCGGCATTGAACCGCACCTGCGTTTCGTACCACGCGGACAATTCACCGGCCACGTCGGGTGCCAGCACCGGCTCGATGCCACCGCCGCGCAGGCCGGCGCGAATGGTGGCGATCGGCTGATTGTTGGGCAGGGCGAAATTCGGCGGATTGCGGCTGTCGCGCTCGAACGCGACGTAGCGGAAATCGCCGCGCAGGATCCCGTACAGCGGCACGCGCGCACCCGGATCGAACAGGTGGTAGGCGCTGATGTCGACACCGCCGTCGTGACCGGTGAACGACTGGTCGCGAAGCCAATGCCCCGCGCGAATCTCGTTGTAATTCGAGGCGAAGCCGCCACCGCTCACGCCGATCGCGAGATCCGTGTTTGCTCCGAGCGCATCTCGCGACGCCCATTCGGCGTCGAGATAGACGGGTGACACGGCGAGCCTCAGCGCGTGCTCGGCATCGCCGAACTGCGGGCGGCTCAGGTAGTAGAAGATGTACGCGCCGACCGGCGCATGGCCTTCGAGCGTCTGGTCGTAGCCGAATTCGACCAGGTCGCGGCGCACGGGATCGATCTGCGCGTACGCGCCGCCCGTGAACGCGAGCGCGGCCAGCAGGGTCATCACTAACCGGGGCATGGCGCCGATCTTGCAAGCGACGTGCCGATCGGATCGTCGCCATCGCCGGAAAGCACTGTGCTGCGTGGGATACGTTGCTCCGATGCAAGGCGTACCCGCGCAGGCCGGTAAAGGTTACCGAGAGGGGCAAACATCGATGGAAGGTTTCACGCAGAGGTTCTACGTATCAAGCGATGCCGCGCCGGCGCCGGCGGTCGAGCAGCGAATCCGTGATCGCCTTGTCCGCGACCCTGCTGCCGAACGGCGAGCGCTGGTTGCAGGACTGCTTTCGACGCCTGCATCCATCGCGCCGAAATACTTCTACGACGCGCGCGGCTCGGCGCTGTTCGCTGCGATCTGCCGGCTTCCCGAGTACTACCCGACGCGCACCGAAGCGGCGATCTTCGAGCGCTATCGCGACGACATTGCAGGCGCCGCAGGAATCGGGAAAGTGTTCGTCGATCTCGGGGCCGGGGACTGCGCGAAGGCGGCGCGCTGGCTCCCGTTCCTGAAACCCTGGCGCTACCTAGGCGTCGACATCGCGCCCGAGGCGCTTGCTCCGGGCCTCGCGCGACTCGCCAGCGCGCATCCACGCATCGACGTGCGCGGCGTACTCACCGATTTCTCGAACGGCCTCGATCTCTTCCGCGATCTCGGCGGCGGTGCCGCCACGTTCTTCTATCCGGGCTCGTCGATCGGCAATTTCAACCCGGTGGAGGCGCTGCGGTTTCTGCAGACCCTGCGCCGGCACTGTCGCGGGGCGGCCAGCGGTCTGCTGATCGGCGTCGACACGAAGAAGGATGCGACACGGCTTGCCGACGCGTACGACGACGCGGCGGGCGTCACCGGGGAATTCAACCGCAACGCGCTCGCGCACGTGAATCGCATCCTCGGCACGGACTTCGATCCCGACGCATTCGCGCACGTCGCGTTCTACAATGAGCGGGATTCGCGCGTCGAAATGCATCTCGAGGCGCGCACGCGCCAGGCGATCGTCGTCGACGGCATCACGCGCACGTTCGCGGCCGGCGAGCGCATCCACACCGAGAATTCCTACAAATACGCGCCGGATGAATTCGCGGCGATGCTCGAGCGCGCCGGCTTCCGCAACGTGCGCTGCTGGCGGGACGCCGCCGGCGATTTCGGCGTGTACTACGGCGAGGGTGCGTGATCGCGTGCGAGGCGCACGCCGCTCCATTGCCAGCGCGCATCGGGCGCGAAAAAATTGCGATAGGTGATCCGCCCGTGTCCGGGTGGCGTCGCCGATGAGCCGCCGCGCAACACGTACTGGTTGCACATGAACTTGCCGTTGTACTCGCCGACGGCACCTGGCGCGACCCGAAAGCCGGGATAGGGCGCGTAGCTCGACGACGTCCATTCCCACACGTCGCCGTGCGCAAGCGCCGACGCCAGGCCCGCACCCGCGTCCCACGCATCGCCGGCTCGCGCATCGGTGCCCCGTGCGGCAACGGCCTCCCATTCGAATTCGGTGGGCAGCCGCGCGCCCGCCCAGCGCGCGTAGGCGTCGGCTTCGAAGAAGCTGATGTGCGCGACCGGCGCGTTCGGGTCGAGATCGGTTACACCGTGCAGCGTGAACGACCGCCAGCGATCGGCATCGTGAATCCAGTAGAGCGGCGCGCTCCAGCCTTGCGCCGTCACCGCATCCCAGCCGAGCGAGAGCCATAGCTCGGGCCGGCGGTATCCGCCGTCGTCGATGAACGCGGCGTACTCGGCGTTCGTCGCCGGCCGGGATGCGAGCGCGAACGATTCGAGCCAGACGCGGTGGCGCGGCATTTCGTTGTCGAACGCGAAGCCGTCACCGGCGTGTCCGATGTTCGCGAGGCCGGCCCGATAGCGAATCCAGCGCATTTCGCGCGCGGCATGCGCAGGCGGCGCGCCGTCCGCGTCGTAGGCGGGTGCGAGCGGGTTGCGCGACAGCAGATGCAGCACGTCGGTCAGGATCAGCTCCTGATGCTGCTCCTCGTGTGCAAGACCGAGCTCGATCAGCGAGGCGAGTGCGGCATCGTTTCGCGCCCGTTCGCAGCATTCGCGCATCGCGTCGTCGACGTGCCTGCGATAGGCGAGCACCGCGTCGAGCGATGGACGGGAGAGCATGCCGCGTTCCGGACGCGGATGCCGCTCGCCCACCGCGTGGTAGTACGAATTGAAGAGCATGCGGAACGCCGGATCAAAGGGGCGATAGCCCGGGACCCGCGGCGCGACGACGAACGTTTCGAAAAACCAGGCCGTATGCGCGAGATGCCATTTCACCGGGCTCGCATCGGGCATCGACTGCAGCGCACAGTCCTCGGGCGACAGCGGCGCGGCGAGTGCGGCAGTACGCGCACGAACGTCGCGATAGCGGCGCATCAGAGGCAGAGGCGGCAAGGCGAGCGCGGCTGCGCCCGGAACGGACATCGGCGTCATTGCGTCAGGTGCTGGCGACTTTCGATGCGCCGGCGCAGAAGCGACCGGCCGGCGTGTCGCATGCCCCACTTCCGCAACGGAAACGGGCGAAGCAAACGGCGTTCCGACGCGTGCATGCGGGTAGGGACGGCGCTGCCGGGGATCGGGTCGGGGAGGACGGCGGCGCAAAAGGTCATTTTAGCGCAGCAACCCGCGCAAACGATCGGTTGCCGTGTCCGCAAGCTGTTGCAAAATATCGACGGCTTTCAAGCGCTTGCGTTCCCGGCGCTTTTCTTGCTGTGCGGGCAGGCGTAGCATCCGAGGCGGGTTTCGCTGCACCGTCGCGATGCGTGACGCAAGCGGCGTGCGTTCCAGGAGCCGGATTGAAACCGACGGACATCAAGCATCCCGACTATTTCCACAAGGTCGTCGATTGCCAATGGGCGTGCCCCGCCCATACCCCCGTTCCCGAATATATTCGCCTGATCGCGGCGGGCCGTTACGGCGATGCGTATCTCGTCAACTGGAAATCCAACGTGTTCCCGGGGATCCTCGGTCGCACGTGTGACCGGCCATGCGAGCCCGCGTGCCGCCGCGTTCGCGTCGAGGCGGGTTCGGCCGAGCATCGCCGTACCGACGCCAAGCCCGAGCCGGTTGCCATCTGCCGCCTCAAACGCGTCGCGGCGGACAACAAGGAGGACATCCGTCCGCGACTGCCGAAGCCGCCCGCGCAACGCAACGGCAAGCGCGTCGCGCTGATCGGCGCCGGCCCCGCGTCGCTGACGGTGGCGCGCGATCTCGCCCCGCTCGGCTACGAATGCGTCGTATTCGACGTCGACCCGAAGGCCGGCGGCATGATGCGCACGCAGATCCCGAAATTCCGGCTGCCCGATCGCGTCATCGACGAGGAAGTGGGCTACGTGCTCGATGCCGGCGTCGATTTTCGCGGCGGTGAGCGGGTCGAATCGCTCGCCCGATTGCTGGCGCCCGATACGTCGGAGCGGTGGGACGCGGTGTTCGTCGGCAGCGGCGCGCCGCGCGGGCGAGATCTCGAGGTTCCCGGGCGTCGGGAGGCGGCCGCCAACATCCATATCGGCATCGACTGGCTGTCGTCGGTTTCGTTCGGTCATGTCACGTCGATCGGCAAGCGCGTCGTCGTGCTCGGCGGCGGCAACACGGCGATGGATTGCTGCCGCAGCTCGCGCAGGCTCGGCGGCGAAGAGGTGCACGTCGTCGTCCGCTCGGGCTTCGACGAAATGAAGGCGTCGCCGTGGGAGAAGGAAGACGCGATGCACGAGGGGATACCCATCCACAACTACCTCGTGCCGGTCGAATTCACGCATGAAAGCGGCAGGCTGACCGGCGTCACGTTCGAGAAGGTCGCGGCGCAGCGCGACGCGCGCGGGCGCCGCCAGCTCGTGGCTACCGGCGAGCCGCCGGTGCATTTTCCCTGCGACGACGTGCTGGTTGCGATCGGCCAGGAAAACGCGTTCCCGTGGATCGAGCGCGATATCGGAATCGCGTTCGACGAGTGGGGCATGCCGATCGTCGATCGCACGACGATGGCATCGACGCGACCCGGTGTGTATTTCGGTGGTGACGCCGCGTTCGGCCCGAAGAACATCATCTGGGCGGTTGCGCACGGCCACGACGCCGCGATATCGATCGACCTCCAATGCCGCGGCGAGCCCTTGACCAATCGTCCGCCGCCGCACGTGAACCTGATGTCGCAGAAGATGGGCATCCACGAGTGGAGCTACGACAACGCGATCCACAGCGATCGCCGCTACCGCGTGCCGCTGAAGGACGTGACGATCGCGCTGAAGGACATCCGCACCGAGGTCGAGCTCGGCTTCGACGCGAAGCTCGCATATGCCGAGGCGCAGCGTTGCCTCAACTGCGACGTGCAGACGGTGTTCGCCGATCGGCTTTGCATCGAATGCGATGCCTGCGTCGACATCTGCCCGATGGACTGCATCACGTTCACTGCGAACGGCGACGAGGCCGACCTGCGCACGCGGCTGATGGCGCCGGCACTGAATGCCGACCAGCCGCTCTACGTTTCCGCGCCGCTGAAGACGGGCCGCGTCATGGCGAAGGACGAGGACGTGTGCCTGCATTGCGGGTTGTGCGCCGAGCGTTGTCCGACCGGCGCGTGGGACATGCAGAAGTTCCTGCTCGACATGGCGCACGCCGACGATCGGGTGCATCGCCCCGCGGCGCCGCGCGCACGCGCAGCGATGGCGGCCGACTGAGCGGAGGCCGGTGATGGATGCCCGCGTGAAGACCCTCAGCCGCGTCAACGATTTCGTCGTCAAGTTCGCCAACGTCAACGGCTCGGGCTCGGCGTCCGCGAACGGGCTGTTCGCGCGTGCGATCCTGCGCATGGGCGTGCCGGTTGCCGCACGCAACATCTTCCCGTCGAACATCCAGGGCCTGCCGACGTGGTACGAGGTGCGCGTCGTCGAAGCGGGCTGGCGCGGGCGCCGCGGCGGGGTCGACCTGATGGTCGCGATGAACCCGCAAACGTGGGACAAGGACGTCGCAGAGATCGAGCCGGGCGGCTACCTGTTCTACGATTCGACAAAGGCGCTGCCGGCGTCGAAATTCCGCGAGGATGTGGCGCTGCTCGGCGTTCCGCTCACGGCGATCTGCAACGCCGCATACAGCGACGTGCGCCAGCGGCAGCTCTTCAAGAACATCATCTATCTCGGGGCGTTGTCGGCGCTGCTCGGCATCGATCCCACCGAGATCGAGCGCCTGTTCGCCGAACAGTACCGGGGCAAGGAGGCGCTGCTCGAATCGAATCGCAAGGCGCTCGCGATGGGCCGCGATTACGCGCTCGCCCATTTCGCCTGTCCGATCGGCTTGTCGGTGGCGCGCCGCGACGCCGTGGGCGAGCGCATCTTCATCGACGGCAACTCGGCGGCCGCGCTCGGTGCCGTGTACGGCGGCGCAACCGTTGCCGCGTGGTATCCGATCACGCCGTCGTCGTCGCTGGCCGAAAGCTTCGCCAAGTGGTGCCGCAAGTTCCGCACCGATCCGGCCAGCGGCGAGCATCGCTACGCGATCGTGCAGGCCGAGGACGAGCTTGCGTCGATCGGCATGGTGATCGGCGCCGCGTGGAACGGAGCGCGCGCGTTCACCGCAACGTCGGGTCCCGGCATTTCACTGATGCAGGAGTTTCTGGGCCTCGCCTATTTCGCCGAGATTCCGGCGGTGCTGTTCGACGTGCAGCGCGGCAGCCCGTCCACCGGCATGCCGACCCGTACCCAGCAGGCCGATTTGCTGTCCTGCGCGTACGCATCGCATGGCGACACCAAGCACGTGCTGCTGATGCCCGAGGATCCGCGCGAATGCTTCGAGTTCGCCGCACTCGCGTTCGATCTCGCCGACCGTCTGCAGACGCCGGTGTTCGTGATGCTCGACCTCGACATCGGCATGCAGGACTGGCTCTGCGACCCGCTCGCGTGGGACGACAGCCGCAGGATGGACCGCGGCAAGGTGATGACCGCCGCCGATCTCGACGCCGGCCGCGATTTCGGCCGCTATCTCGACGTCGACGGTGACGGCATTGCCTACCGCACTTATCCTGGAACGCACGCGGCGAAGGGCAGCTATTTCACGCGCGGCACGACGAAGGACCGCTACGCGCGCTACACCGAGGAAGGGCCGGCGTACGTCGACAACATGCAGCGGCTTTTGCGCAAGTTCGAGACCGCCAAGACGCTGCTGCCGAAGCCGGTGATCACGAAGGCTGCGCAGGCAACGACGGCCGGCGTCATCTGGTTCGGCTCCACCGGTGCCGCGATGGCCGAAGCGCTCGCCGAGCTCGCGCACCAGGAGGTTCACCTCGACTGCATGCGGCTGCGCGCGTTCCCGTTCGACGATACGGTGGCGGAGTTCATCGCCGCGCACGAGCACCTGTTCGTCGTCGAGCAGAATCGCGACGCGCAGCTCAGGATGCTGCTCGTCAACGAGTGCGGCATCGACCCCGCCAAACTCACGTCGGTGCTGCACTACGACGGCACGCCGATCACCGAGCGGTTCATCACGCGCGAGATCGGCGAAAAGGCGCGGCTCTACAACGTGAAGCCGCTGACGATCCGCAGGACAGGAGGCCGTGCGGCGTGACCTATCTGGCTAAACCGAAGATCCATCATCCGGGATTGCCGAAAAATTCGCTCGGCTATACGCGCCGCGATTACGAAGGCGCGATCTCGACGCTGTGCGCCGGCTGCGGTCACGACTCGATCTCGGCGGCGATCATCCAGGCGTTCTACGATCTCGACATCGCCCCGCATCGCGTCGCCAAGCTGTCCGGCATCGGTTGCTCGTCGAAGACGCCGACGTATTTCCTCGGCAATTCACACGGCTTCAACAGTGTCCATGGCCGGATGCCATCGGTGCTCACCGGCGCCGCCCTCGCGAACCGCGATCTCATCTACCTCGGCGTGTCCGGCGACGGCGATTCGGCATCGATCGGACTCGGCCAGTTCGCGCACGTGCTGCGCCGCGGCGTCAACATGGTCTACATCGTCGAGAACAACGGCGTGTACGGCTTGACGAAGGGCCAGTTCTCCGCCACGGCCGACAAGGGCAGCAAGAGCAAGCGCGGTGCCGTCAACAGCGACGAGGCCATCGACCTCGTGCTGCTTGCGCTCGCACTCGGCGCCACCTTCGTCGCGCGCGGCTTCTCGGGCGACAAGACGCAGCTCGTGCCGCTGATCAAGGCGGCCGTCGCGCATCGCGGCGCCGCGTTCATCGACATCGTCAGCCCGTGCGTCGCGTTCAACAACCATAGCGGGTCGACGAAGAGCTACGACTACGTGCGCGAGCACAACGACGCGGTGAACCGGCTCGATTTCATGCCGGCGCGCGCGCCGATCGAAACCGATTATCCCGAAGGCAGCGTGCGCGAGGTGCGGTTGCACGACGGCAGCACCGTGCGCCTCGCCAAGCTCGACGCGAGCTACGATCCGTCCGACAAGGTCGGCGCGATGGGTTATCTCGAGTCGAGGCGCGCGCGCGGCGAGGTCGTCACCGGCCTTCTGTACGTCGACGAGACGAGCGATGACATGCACGCGGCACTCGCGACGGTGCCGGTGCCGCTCAACACGCTCGGCGATGCCGAGCTCGTGCCGGGGAACGCGGCACTCGGAGGCGTCAACGCGTCATTGCGTTAGCCTGGCTGCGCTGCTCGCGGCAATGCTGACGGCATGTTCGTCGGCGCCACCGTCGCCGCCGCCGGATGCACGAATCTACGACGTGCACGCGCAGCGCTTCGTGACCGAGGCGGCGCTGGTCGCCGACCTCGCGTCGGCACGTTACCGCCTGCTCGGCGAAATTCACGACGACCCTGCGCATCACGTGATACGCGCGCGGCTGCTTTCCGAACTTGCCCGGCGCGGCGCGCATCCCGCCGTCGTGATGGAGCAGTTCGACCTCGACCACGACGAGGCGCTCCGCGGCGCGCAGCACGCCGGCGCGGACGCCGGGCAGGTGGCAGCGGGAGGGGCGCTCGACCGCAAGGGCTGGCAATGGCCGCTGCACGAGCCGATCGTCGCGGCCGCGCTCGCGTCAGGGCTGCCTCTACGCGCGGGCAACGTGCCGCGTCGCGTGCTGATGAACGATCTCGACGCGATGCTCGAAAGTCATCCGGCACTGCGCACGCGACTTCACGCTGCGCGATGGACCGATGTGCAGGCGCGTGGTCTGCAGGCGGACATCGTCGAAAGCCACTGCGGCATGCTCCCCGACTCGGTGGTCCCGCGCCTCGTGCTGGCGCAACGCGTGCGCGATGCGGCGATGGCGCAGGCGCTCATCGACGATGCGACGAGCGACGGCGCGGTCCTGATTGCCGGCAACGAGCACGCGCGCGCCGACCGCGGCGTACCGATCTACCTGCATGCGCCGGGCCTTCCCGGTGCAAGCGCGCGCTCGGTCAGCGTGGGGTTCGTCGAAGCGGGCGCCGGCGACCAACGCGTCCCCGGCTTCCCTGGATCGGTGATCACGCAATATCCCGGATTCGATTATCTGTGGATCACGCCGCCGGTTGCGCGCGACGATCCCTGTCACAGGCGCGCGCCGTAGAGCGCCGCCGGATTCGCGACGAGTATCGGGTCCGTGGAAGTCTGCCTCGGCAGGCCGGAGGGTGGGCGCCCGGCCGACAAGCGCATTTGACCCGCCGGGCGAAACCTCCAATACTCCCGCCCCACGTGCCTGCGGCCGGCCGCGGATGGAAGCGACGCCGGCGATGTAGAGACGCCAAGGCATGCCGCTATTCGCGCTTCGCATTCGAAGCGATCGAGGTCACGCCGCACAACTGGAGGGCTTGCCATGCAACGGTTCATCGGTAACAACGTACTGCGCGCGCTCGTACTCTGCGCTGCCACGCTCTCGGCATCCATGGCAAGCGGCCAGGCGAAGCGCGAGTTCAGCTTCGCCTATGACCAGCCGACGACGACCGCGTACGGGATCGCGGCGAACATCTTCGACGCCAAGCTGAAGGAGCTTTCGGGCGGCACGATGAGCATCAATCAGTTTCCCGGCGCGCAGCTCGGCCAGGAGCCGCAGATGCTGCAGAAGATGCGCGCCGGCGACATCGACTTCGTGATCACGTCGACCGCGAACGCATCGACCGTGGCGCCGCAGGCCGGGGTTTTCTCGCTGCACTTCATCTTCCGCGATCAGGATCACCTGCGGAAGGTGCTTGCCGATCCGGCAATCGCGAAGGAATTCCGCGACATGGTGCATGACTCGGTGCAGGGCGCACAAGTGCTGGGCCTGCTGACGATGGGCATGCGCAACATGTACAGCAAGAAGCCGATCACGTCGATCGCGGACATCAAGGGCGAGAAGGTGCGCGTCCAGGCGACGAAGACCGAGGACACGCTCTTTCCGGCCTATGGCGCGCAAACCGTCCACATGCCGTTCGGCGACGTCTATACGTCGCTGCAGACCGGCGTCGTGAACATCGCCGAGAATGGCGTGAACGTGTACATGGCCAACAAGCACTACGAAGTGGCGCCGATCCTGTCGATGACCGAGCACGAGGCGAACAACAACTGCCTGTGGGTCAGCGACAAGACGTGGAACAGTCTGACGCCCCAGCAGCAGCAATGGGTGCAGGCCGCCGCCACCGAGGTGAGCAGGACCGAGCCCGCGAAGGCGCTGCAGCTCGAGAAGGATTCGGCCGCGAAGCTCTCGAAGATGGGCGTCAAGATCGTCGACGGCGTCGACAAGGCCGGGTTCATCAAGGCGGCGCAGCCGGTGCAGGATCAGCTCGCCGCCGAGCTCGGACCGCATGCCGTCAAGCTGCTGCAGATGGTGCGCGACGAGAAGTAAGCGCTGATGCCGCGCGGGACAGGGACGCGCATGCGCTCCCTGTCCCGTCCTGTCGTTCACCGCTTGCCCGCATCGGAAATGCAATGGCCGACTATCGAGCCCTGATCCTGCAGCGGCATCGCCAGCTCAAATGGAAAGCGCTGGACCCGCTCGAGGCGCTGCTGATGATCCTGTGCGGCACCTGCATCGCGATGTTCACGCTGACCGTGATGTGCGACGTCGCGACGCGGCTGATCGGCGCGCCGTGGCTGTGGCTGCAGCAGGTGACGACGGCGTTCTTCGCGTGGGGCGTGTTCATCGGCATGGCCGCGGCAACGCGCCGCAACGACCATTTCTACCTGACCGAGATCACGAAGCGCATGACCGGCATGCCGCGTAATGCCATCGAAATCGTCAACCGCCTGATCGTGCTCGTCGTCGCCGTGCTGCTCGTCGTGTGCGGCTGGCAGAACGCGGTGCTCGACCTCGGCAGCTTCCGCATGCCGTCGCTGATCCCGCTGACCGTCTACACGGCGATCGTGCCGGTCGCCGGGGTGCTGATCGCGCTGTTCAGCGTGGAGCAGCTCGTCAACGGGTGGAAGCACGGTTTCGCCGGGCCCGAGGACCGCGACGATACGCGGGAGGCGGTGTTATGAATGTGCAGCCGACGGCAGGCGGCAACATCGCGCGGGCGCAATGAGCCACGGCGCCATCCTGCTGCTGATGACGGGCCTTTTCCTGCTGTTCGGCTACATGGGCGTGCCGGTCTCGTTTGCGCTGATCGCCGGCGTGCTGACGGCAACGGCGTTCACGCAGATCAGCATGCAGTCGATGGTGGGCCAGCTTTTCCATGGCATCGACTCCGAAGCGCTGCTCGCCGTGCCGTTCTTCCTGCTGGTCGGGGAATTGATGGCGTCGTCCGACGTTGCCCACCGGATGATCCGGCTGTCGCAGACGCTCGTCGGGCATCTGCGTGGCGGCCTGGCGCAGGTCGTCACGCTGTTCAGCATGTTCTTCGCGGGGATCTCCGGGTCATCGACGGCCGATGTCGCGGTGCTGAGCCGCACGATCGCGCGCGACATGGACCGCGAAGGTTACGACCGTGCGTTCACGGCCGCGTTGATCGCGTCCGCGTCGACGATGGCGAACCTGATTCCGCCCAGCATCATGGCCGTCGTGTACGGCGCGACGGGCAACGTGTCGATCGGCGGCCTGTTCCTGGCCGGCATCGTGCCCGGCGTGCTGATCGGGATCGGCCTCATGATCTACAGCTACTTCTGGGGCCCGGTCGGCGTGAAGAAGTTGCGCGCACCCCTGGCCGAGGTGGCGATGGCCGCGCGAGGCTCTGCTTTGCCGCTCGTCATCCCGGTCATCATCATGGGCGGCATCCTCAGCGGATTCTTCACGCCGACCGAGGCGGGGATGGTGGCTGCCGTCTACATCATCGTCGTGCTGATCCCGGTACTGCGTCCCTCGCACGTGAAGGAGCTGCCCCGCGACTTCATGTATGCCGGCCTGCTCTATTCGCTGCCGCTCGCCGCCGTCGCCGGCGCCTCGGCGTTCGGCTGGATGGTCGCGTATCTGCGCGGCCCGGACATCGTCGCGGCGCACATCAGCGCCTTCGCGGGCACCGACGGCGCGAAGATCATGTTCCTCCTGGTTGCGCTGTTCGTGATCGTCGGCGATTTCATCGATGCCGTTCCGGCGATCATCATCTTCATGCCGATCATCATCAAGCTGACCCAGGTGGGTGACATCAATCCGCTGCACATGGGCGTCGTCATCATCACCACACTCGTGTTCGGCCTCATCACGCCGCCGTACGGGTTGTCGCTGCTCGTCGCGTCCAAATACGTGGGCGTCGGCTTCGGCAAGGCGGTCGTGCGCTCGCTGCCGCTTTACGTCGTATTCTTTGCCACGATCGCATTCACCGTGCTGTTCCCGGATATCGTCCTGTGGTTGCCGAAAATGTTCCTGCCGGAATCGGTCGGCTGCTTCAAGAGCCCGACCGGTGCCGGCTACATCTGTCCATGACGCTGGCCTGCTCGCTCCCATGAACGATCCCGGCAATCACTGGCCGTTCGCGCTGCGTCGGCTGACGCCGCACCTCGGCGCGGAGATCCTCGACGTCACGCTCGCCGACGCGATTTCCGATGCCGTTTTCGCCGGCATTCATCGCGCATTTCTCGAGTACCAGGTGCTGCTCTTCCCCGCGCAGGACGTGCCGCCCGAGCGCCAGGTCGCCCTGGCGCGCCGCTTCGGCGAAGTGCAGATCCACGTGATGAACCAGTATCACGCCGACGGCTACCCGGAGCTCTATCGGCTGTCGAATCTCGACGCGGAGGGCAAGCCCAACGGGCGCCATCCCGACAAGGGCACGCTCGCGTGGCACACGGACGGCTCCTGGCGCCGGCGCACCGGACAGGCGACGATCATCTACGGCGAGGTGATGCCGCGTCGCGGCGGCGAAACGCATTTCTGCGACATGTACGGCGCGTACGAGCGGCTCGATTCCGCGTGGAAGCAGCGCATCGCGAATCTGCGCGCCGTTCACAACCTCGATTTTTCGCGCAATCGGCGTCACGGCGAAGATCCGATGACCGACGAGCAGCGGCGCGCGACGCCGCCGGTCGACCACCCGGTCGTGCGCACGCATCCGCAGACGAAGCGCAAGTGCCTGTTCCTCGGCGATCACGCGGAGTCGATCGTCGGCATGCCGTACGAAGAGGGACGCGCGCTGATCGACGATCTCAACGCACTCGCGCCGCATCCCGATCTCACGTACGAGCATCGCTGGCAACCGGGCCAGCTGCTCGTCTGGGACAACCGCTGCACGATGCATCGCGCAACGCCGTACGATCCCGTCAGCGAAGGCCGCGTCATCCGCCGCTGCACGGTGCTGGGCGACATTCCGGAGTAGGCGAGACTCGGCGCATCGCGCATGCGAGGTCTAGAATAAGCGCATGCCTCGTGCCGTCTGGATCATTCTCGGCGCCGTCGCCGGGCTCGTCGCGCTGTTGCTGATCGGCGTCGCAATCGCGATAGCGACCGTCGATCCCAGCCGATTCGTCGCCCCGCTCGCGGCGCGCGTCAAGGCCGACACCGGCCGCGATCTCACGGTGCAGGGACCCGTCGACATCAAGCTGTCGCTCGAGCCGAAGATCGTGCTCGCCGGCGTGGCCTTCGGCAATGCCGCATGGTCGAAAACGCGCGACATGGTGACGGCGAAGCGCATCGAAGCGCAGATCGCGCTGATCCCGCTGCTGTCGCGCCGCTTCGAAGTCGTCGAATTCACGCTGGTCGAGCCGGTGATCACGCTCGAAACCGACGCGAGCGGCCGCGGCAACTGGGAATTCCAGACGGCGAACGCGAGCTCCGGGGCTGCGCAGGGCGGCGCTGCGGCGGGTGCGGGTGCCATCGGCGTCGGCAACTTCGAGATCCGCAACGGCACGGTCAACTATCGCAACGGTGCGACGGGCAAGGTCACAGTCGCCTCGATCGAACACATGACGGTGCACGCGCGCAACATGCAGGCGCCGGTTGCCGTCGATTTTCGCGGCAAGGTCGACGAGGTGCCGGTGGCCCTCGCGGGCGATGTCGGCTCGCCCGACAGGTGGCTGCGGCAGCAATGGCCGCTTCCGATCGCGCTCAAGGGCGAGATCGACGGCAATGCGGTAAAACTCGACACGAAGATCGCGCGCGCCGGCACGACGACGAGTCTCGACGAGCTCGATGCGGCATTCGGCGCGATCGCCGCCAAGGGATCGATCAAGGTGATCAACGACGGCGCGCGCACGCGTTACGCGGTCGACCTCACGATCCCGTCGCTGTCGCTGAAGGATCTGCCCGCAAAGGCCGAAGTGAAGACGGACAAGAGTGCAAGCCCGTCAACGGACCAGCGGGCGAAAACGACGGCGTCATCGGCAGCGTCCGGCAACTGGGTCATTCCCGATACGCCGTTGCCCATCGCGCCGTTCATCGCGGTGGACAGCGAGGGATCGATCGCACTGGGCGAGCTCGTGCTGCGCGACGGCACGCGCGTGGCGCAGGTCGGCACGCAGTTCACTTCCCGCGACGACAATCTCGACGCGAAGTTCAGGGCCGGCGCGATCCTCGGCGGGTCGATGCACGGGGAAGTTCAGTTCGACGGCCGCAACGCGCAGGCACCCGGCGTGCATCTGCTGCTCGACGCGCAGGATCTCGATCTCGCGGCGCTGGCTGCGGTGGCGGGCATCAAGCGCGAGATTCATGGCGGGCGCGTGCGCGCCAGCATCGACATCCGCGGCCAGGGCGCGACGCCGCACCGCGTCGCGGGCACGATGAGCGGAACGATCAGCGTCGTGTCGGGGCCGGCGACGCTCGGCCGCTCGGCGGTGCAGGGCGAATCGGCGCTCGCGCAACTCGCCGGCGCGCTCGATCCGCTGCACGGCGTCGACACGGCAACCGATCTGCGCTGCGCCGTATTCCGCTTGCCGCTCAGCAACGGCGTCGCGCACGTCGACCATTCGATCGCGATCGAAACGGGCAAGATCGCGGCATCGGCAAGCGGCACGCTGAATTTCCGCGACGAGACGCTCGACCTCACCGTGCAGCCGCAGATCCGCGAGGGCGTGAAGATCGACCTGTCGCAGTTCGCGAGCCTCGTGCAGATCCGCGGCCGCTTCGACAAGCCGACGGTCGGCATCGACGCCGCGCAATCGGCGAAGACGCTGGCCGAGCTCGGCATCCTGGGTGCCACGGGCGGCGGGCTTGCGGTGCTCGGGCGTGCGTTGATCGCGCCGTCGACGCAGGCTGCGGCGCCGTGCCAGGTGGCGATGAGCGGCAAGGTGGCGCGCGACGCCTCGCCGGCCGCATCGCGCAAATCGGCGCCAGCCGCGCCGAACCTGCCGCTGCCGAAGGATCTCGGCAAGGCACTCGGGAATCTGCTTCGCCGCTAGCCGCTCGCCAGCGGCACGTAACGCCGCCACGGCGTCATCAGACTAGCCGGAGCGCTCGGGCGACCGATTCGTTTCGTCGAAAGGGTGGGTTGCAATCCAGTGCCGCGCAATGTCGATGCGCCGCGCGACCCACACGTCGTCGTGCTGCTGCACGTAGTCGAGGAAACGCGCGAGCGCGGCGATTCGCGCCGGCCGCCCGACGATGCGGCAATGCAGGCCGATCGACAGCATCTTGGGCGCGTCGAGGCCGCGCGGGTCGCCTTCGTCGTAGAGCGTGTCGAACGCGTCGCGCAGGTATGCGAAAAACTGGTCGCCGCTGTTGAACCCCTGCGGCGTCGCGAAGCGCATGTCGTTGGTGTCGAGCGTGTACGGGACGACGAGATGCGCCTTGCGTCCGTCGCGCGTGTCGACATCGGTCCAGTACGGCAGGTCGTCGGCGTAACTGTCCGCATCGTAGACGAAGCCGCCGTGCTCGACGACGAGGCGGCGCGTGCGCGGGCTGTCGCGCCCGGTGTACCAGCCTGCGGGCGGCGCCCCGGTGAGGCGCGTGATGATCTCGACGGCATGCGCGACATGTTCGCGTTCGACGGCCTCGTCGACATTCTGGTAACTGATCCAGCGATAACCGTGGCTCGCGATTTCGTGCCCGGCATCGATGAACGCCGCGGCGACCGCAGGGTTGCGCTCGAGCGCCATCGCCACGCCGAAGATCGTCAGCGGCATCGCACGCTCGCGGAACGTCCGCAGCACGCGCCACACGCCGGCGCGCGAGCCGTACTCGTACATCGATTCCATCGACAGGTGGCGGTCGGCAAACGCGCTCGCGCCGATGATCTCCGAGAGGAACGTTTCCGATGCGGCGTCGCCGTGCAGCACGCTGTTCTCGGCGCCCTCCTCGTAATTCAGCACGAACTGGACCGCGATGCGTGCCCCGCCCGGCCAGCGCGGATGCGGTGGGGTTGCGCCATAGCCTGCGAGGTCGCGCGGATAAGCGTTGCCGGAAGCGATGCGAGTCATGCGTGTCGGCCGGAGTATCGAGTCGTTGCGAGCATACAATGCGCGGTCCGCGCGAGCCAATTTCCTCCGATCACGACGAAGAAGCGCATGGAAGCCTACGCAGGCGAGTGGCTGCAGTTGCTGATCCGCTGGGTGCACGTGATCACCGGCATCGCGTGGATCGGCGCGTCGTTCTACTTCATCTGGCTCGACAACAGCCTGCGTGCGCCGCGTGGTGCGCGCGATGCGCCCGACGCGGTCGGCGGCGAGCTATGGGCGATCCACGGCGGCGGCTTCTATCACGTGCAGAAGTACCGCATCGCGCCGAGCGAGTTGCCGGCCGATCTGCACTGGTTCAAATGGGAAGCGTACTGGACATGGCTGTCGGGCTTTGCGCTGCTCGTCGTCCTGTACTGGTGGCACGCCGACGTGTACATGATCGACCGCAATGTGGCGCCGATCACTGCGGCGCAGGCGGTCGCGATCAGCGGTGGATTGCTGGTCGCCGGCTGGGTCGTCTACGACCAGCTGTGCAAGCGTCTCGGCTTCGCACACGAGCGCGTCCTCGGGACGCTGTTGGTGCTGTTCATCGCCGCGGTGGCGTGGGCGTTGTCGCACGTGTTCGGCGGGCGCGCGCTGTATCTGCAGATCGGCGCGATGCTGGGCACGATGATGGCGGCCAACGTGCTGTTCGTGATCATTCCCGGGCAACGCGCGCTCGTCGAGGCGAAGGCACAGGGCCGCGCGCCCGACCCGGTGTACGGGTTGCGCGGCAAGCAGCGCTCGGTGCACAACAATTACCTGACGCTGCCGGTGCTGCTGACGATGCTCAGCAACCACTACCCGATGACGTTCGGGCATCCGCATGCGTGGCTCGTGCTGGTCTGCCTGCTGCTGCTCGCAGGTTACGTCCGGCATTTCTTCAACCTGCGCCATCGCGGCCGCACCGTATGGGCCATCCCCGTCTCGGCGGCGCTCGGTGCGCTCGCACTTGCCGTCGTGATCGCGCCACCGAGGTCCGCCCGCGCCGTGCCGGTGAGCTTCGCCGACGTGCAGTCGATCGTTCACGAGCGTTGCACGGCGTGCCATGCAACGCACCCGCGACAGGAGGGCATCGCCGTGGCGCCGAAGGGCATCGTGCTCGAGACCCCGGTGCAGATCGTCGCGAATGCTGCGGCAATTCGCGCGCAGGCCGTCGCCTCGCACGCGATGCCGCTCGGCAACCTGACCGGAATGACCGACGACGAGCGGGCACGTCTCGGTGCATGGATCGACGCCGGCGCCAAGACCGATTGAGCCGCGCGCGGTGCGCCGTCAGAGCAACGACAGCTGGCCGGGCACGTCTTCCCCGGCTTCCTCCGCAGCGGTCGCGCCGGTTTCGTCGGCCACGCCGGACGCATCGGATCTCGTCGATCGGGATGGCGGCGGTTTCGACGGCGCCGTCGCCTCGGCAATCGGCTCGCACAACGCTGCATCGTCGTTGCGCACCGCGTTGACGCGGGTCGATACCGGGTACACGCGCAGTCCCTCGCCGGGCCATGGCGCGAGGAGGTCGCCTGCGTCGGGGCCCGAGCAATCGAGCCAGCGGGCGTACGCGGCAGGGGGCACGATCACCGGCATCCGTTCGTGCACGTCGCGCAGCGACTCGCACGCGGCCGTGGTCAGGATCGTGCACGTGTCGAGCACCTCGCCTTCCGGCGACAGCCAGCGCTCGTAAAGGCCGGCGAGTCCGAACGGACGGGCATCCGGCATGCCGATGTGCATCGGCGCCTTGCCCGATGCCGTCTTGCGCCATTCGTAGAACCCGCTGACGGGGACGAGGCAGCGGTGGCGTGCCAGCGCGTAGCGAAACGCGCCCTTCGTGGCCACCGTTTCGGCACGTGCATTGATCATCCGCGAGCCGATCGACGGATCCCTCGCCCAGCGCGGCACGAGACCCCAGCGCACCTGCACGAGCTCGCGCGTGCCCTCGCCATTCTCGCGGATGATCGGAACCTGCTGCATCGGCGCAATGTTGTAGCGCGGATGTATCTCGGGCGGAAACGGCAGCCCGAACGCGAGGGCGATCACCGCGGGATGGCTCGACAGTTCATAGCGGCCGCACATGGGTGAGCGGTCGCCTACGGCTCGACGGTCGCCGTTTCGCCGAGAAGCCGCGTGGCGGTGCTGGCGACCTGCATCGTGTCCCAGTACGCGTAGGCCCCGACGGCGGCGGCGCCGGCCAGCGGAATCCAGCGGCCCGTCGCATTGCCGGCGACCCGCTTCGACACGGACACGCCGATCGTTCCGAGTGCGCTTCGCAGTGCGTTGCCGGAGAGCTGGCGAATCACGAGCCGCTCGGCGCTGCGCACGGCCACGTCGCGCACGACCTGGCTCGCAGCATGGCGGAACAGGCAGTACAGCATGTGCGTGCGCGTGAGCTCGGCGCTGCGGCCGTACACGCCGAAGATGTCCGCGACCATCTGGCGCTGCGTCTGCCAGATGAGGTAGAGATCGGGCAGCAGCGTGACGAAGCCGAGCGGTCCCGGCGGCAGCGCAAGCGAGCCGGACAGCAGTGCGGCGCGCTTGGCGGCTCGACGCGCAATGGCCTTGGCCGCGCTGTCGGGCAGCTCGGCACGCCCGTTCGCAGGCGCCGGAATGTCGGCGAGCACGCGTTCGAGCGTGGCGATGATCGGTCCGTGGCCCGCGTCTTCCGGCCGGGGCAAGCGCGGTACGAGCGGATGTTTCATGAGCCGTATATGGGGGCGATGGTGCAGTCTACATCGGCGGATGCAGGTGATAACGGGCGCTGCGGTGCCGCCGGATACAATTTCCCATTCCCCCGGACCTGACTGATCGAGCGATCTCCATGCGCATCGGTGTACCGCGCGAAACCAAGGATGGCGAGCGCCGCGTCGCACTTGTGCCCGACGGTGCCCTCGACCTCGTTGCCGCGGGCCATGAGGTCGTCATCGAAGCCGGGGCAGGCGCGGCGAGCGGCTTCGCAGACGACGCCTACCGGACAGCCGGCGCGGCCGTCACCTCGGATGCCGCCGAAATCTGGCAGTGCGCGCTCATCGTCAAGGTGAAGGAAATCCAGCGCGCCGAGTATCCGTTGCTGTCGCCGGGCACGACCGTCTTCGGCTTCGCGCAGATCAACCGTGATCCGGCGCTGCTCGAGGCGGTGCTGCGCTCCGGCGTGCGCGTCATCGCCGCGGAAACCGTGCGCGACGCAAACGCCGGCTTGCCGCTGCTCGCGCCGATGTCGCGCATTGCGGGGCGCCTCGCGCCACTGGCCGGAGCGCACGCCCTGATGGCGGCCGCCGGCGGCAACGGCACGTTGATCACCGGCGTCGACGAGGTTCCCGCGGCGCGCGTCGTCGTGATCGGCGCCGGCAACGCCGGCGGCGAAGCGGCGCGCATCGCGGCGCACCTCGGTTGCGAGGTGCGCGTGTTTTCACGTGGCGCAGCGCGGCTAGCCGCACTCGAGCGCGCACTTGCGCAAAGCGGCACGCCGATCACCACCACGCGGCTCGCTGCGCCGGGCGCCGAATTCGACGATGCGATAGCGAACGCGGACCTCGTCATCGGCGCCGTGCTCGAGCCGGGCACGCTGTCGCCGAAGCTCATTCGCCGCGAGGCCGTGCGCGCGATGCGTGCCGGATCGGCGATCGTCGACATCGGCATCGACCAGGGCGGCATCGCGGCGACGTCCCGGATGACGACGCTTTCGCATCCGACGTATGTCGAGGAAGGCGTCGTGCACTACGCGGTCGCGAACATGCCGGCGCAAGTTCCACGCACGGCGACGCTCGCGCTCGCCGCGGCCGCGCTGCGTTACGTGCAAAGTCTCGCGAGCCGCGGCATCGCCGCGGCGCTCGAGGCGGACGCCGGTCTCGCCGCGGGCGTGATGGCTTGGGACGGCGTCGTCGCGCATCCGGGGCTGGCACGCGACGCCGGTCGGCCGCACAGTGAGCGGCCGTGGCGCGCCCGTGCGCACGTGGCGTGACGGCGAGCGCGATGCGGGTGTTCGGATTCGCCGGCTGGTCGGGCAGCGGCAAGACCACGCTGATCGAAACGCTCGTGCCGAGGCTCACGGGCCGCGGCCTGCGCGTTTCGCTCGTCAAGCACGCGCATCACGACTTCGATGTCGATCGGCCGGGCAAGGACTCGTACCGCCACCGCATGGCGGGCTGCGACGAAGTGCTCGTGACGTCCGGCGTGCGCTGGGCGCTGATGCACGAGTTGCGCGGGGCGCCGGAACTGACGCTGGCCGACGCGCTCGCCCGGCTTTCCGCCTGCGACCTCGCTCTGGTGGAAGGCTGGAAACGGGCGGCGATCCCGAAGCTCGAGGTGTGGCGCGAGCGGCTCGGAAAGCCGCAGTTGCACCCCGGCGACCCTGCGATCGTCGGCATCGCGACGGACGCGCCGGAACGGCTTGGCTCGTCGCTGCCGGCCTTCGCCTTGCAGGATGCCGACGCGATCGCCACATTCGTGGTCGAAAATGCCGTCCGCTGGGCTGTCGCCGATTGACGAATTCCGGCGGCCGGCGTACGTTGAACCTGACTGCAAACGTGTTGCCCAACGCCACGATTCGCGGCTTCCACCGCCCCGGCGTCGCGTAAAGTCACGTAAATGATGCTTTCAAAACAAATACTTGTTGCGCTTACTGTCGGCGCGGTCGCCTTCGCACCGATCGCGTTCGCCGATGCCCCGGCGGCGCCGGGAGAGCGCAACGCCGGCTTTTACGGTGGCGTGTCGCTCCGCCACGCCGGCGCCGAGAGCGACGGCCTCGATCTCGGCCACGTCGCGTCGACCTGGGGCCGCTTTGCCTCCCCGGTCACCGACGACAGCGCCCGCCGTGCCCTCGTGTTCGGCGGTTACCGGTTTGCGAACGACGTCGCGGTCGAGGGTTCGTTCTCGAGCGCCGAGAGCTACGCGCTGCGCCCCTTCGACGCGCAGATGCATCGAGGCGTCGGCCTGTCGCTCGCGGGCTCGTCCGAGCTCGCGACGCATTCGTGGAACGCCGACGTCTACACGAGCTGGTCGTTCCGCAAGAGCCTCTCGCTCTATGGGCGGCTGGGGTATGCGCAAAGCGACACGCTTCCCGGTTACGCACTTGCAGCACTGCCCGCCGGCGATCCCCGCCGTCTGCGCGATGGGATGAATTACGGCGTCGGTGTGCGTTACGACATCACGCCGGCGCTGGGCCTGCGGCTCGAATACGCACGCTTCCCGCGTTTCGCGGGCGAATCGGTCACCGGCGCGCTGCCCGATTCGGATCAGGTGCAATTCGGCATGCAGTTGCGGTTCTGACCCGGCCGGACACGCCCGGAGTCGTACAATCGAAGTGCCGAACCTCCCGCCGAGGTTCGGCGTCCTGTCCCTGATGCAAGCCCATGCGCGATTGCGTTTCCACGATGGTCCGGCTGCGTCTCGTCTATCTCGCACGCCTGCGCGAGGCGTTTTCGTCGAGCGGTGAACGGCTCGATCTCGGCGCGCAGGATGCGCCGACGCTCGCAACGGTCGTCGCCACGCTGCGCGCCCGGGGTGGCGCCTTCGAGCGCGAGTTGGCACCCGGCCGCGCGGTGCGCTTCGCCGTCAACCACCGGCTCGCACGCCCCGATCACCCGGTTGCCGACGGCGATGAAGTGGCGATCTTCCCGCCCGTGACCGGCGGCTGATCCCATGCCGGTACGTGTTCAATCGGAGGACTTCGACGCAGGCGCTGCGATCGCGCACTTGCGCTCCGCCGACCGCGGCGCAGGCGCCATCGCGGCCTTCATCGGCACGGTGCGCGACGTCAACGACGACGCGACGATCACCGGGCTTACGCTCGAGCATTATCCGGGCATGACGGAAGCCGCACTGGAGGACATCGTCGCGGAAGCCAAGGCGCGCTTCGACGTTCGCGACGCGCTCGTCGTGCACCGCGTCGGCGCACTCCTGCCTGGCGACCAGATCGTGCTCGTCGTCGTGTCGAGCGCGCATCGCGCGTCGGCGTTCGACGCGTGCGCGTTCATCATGGATCTGCTGAAGACGCGCGCGCCGTTCTGGAAGAAGGAGCGTCTCCCCGACGCCGAGCGCTGGGTCGAGGCCCGCGCAAGCGACGACGAAGCCGCGGCGCGCTGGTAGAGCGGCGTTGACGCCCACCGCGCTCGTCGCGATCGATTGGGGCACGTCGGTGGCCCGTGCATGGTGCCTCGACGCGAGCGGCGGGATCACGGCCCGCCGCGACGTGGCACTCGGCGTAAAGCATGTGCGCGACGGCAACTTCGAAGCGGCGCTTGCGAAGCTGCTCGATGCGTTGCCGATCGGGCTCGCGCCGCGCGTCGCCTGCGGCATGATCGGCAGCCGTCAGGGCTGGGTGGAGGCGCCCTACGTCGATTGTCCGGCGTCGTTGACCGCGCTGTCGGACCATCTCGTCGAGGTCCCGCTCGGCTCGCTCGCGATCGTTCCCGGTGTCGCCACGCGCGATGCCGCGGGCCTTCCCGACGTGATGCGCGGCGAGGAGACGCAACTGCTCGGCGCTGTCGGGGCGGATGAAAGCGGCGTGCTCGCGGTGCTGCCCGGCACGCACAGCAAATGGGCGCGCGTCGAGCACGGGCGCATCGTCGACTTCACGACGTTCATGACCGGCGAGCTCTACGCGGTGCTCATCGATCACAGCATGCTCGGACGCATCGCCGGCCACGAGCCGGGCCGCCTGTCGCGCGAGGCGTTCTCGCAGGGCGTGGCGCGCGGGCTCGACGAGGGCGAGCTCTCGCATGATCTGTTCGGCGCACGCACCTTGGCGCTGTACGGCGAGCTCGCCTCCGAGGACGTCGCCGACTGGCTGTCGGGCCTTTTGATCGGACGCGAGATCCGTGGCGCGCGTGCCTGGGCGCTCCGCGCAGGGATCGATCCTTCCATCGTGCGGATCATCGGCAGCGACGCGCTCGCCGAGCGCTATGATCTCGCGCTCGGCGACGCGGGCGTGCTTGCGCGTCGCGCGAGTCACGATGCCGCTGCGCGCGGGCTGTGGCGCATCGCCCAGCGCGCAAAACTGGTGTAACGCCGACATGAACCTCGCCGATTATCTCGAACCGCTGCCACTCGTCGCCGTCTTGCGGGGGATCACCCCCGAGGAGACGCCGGCCATCGCCGATGCGCTCTGCGCCGAGGGCTTTCGCATTCTCGAAGTGCCGCTCAATTCGCCGCGGCCATTCGAGTCGATCCGGCTGCTGGCCCGCCACTACGCCGATCGCTGTCTCGTCGGCGCGGGCACCGTGCTCGACCCGGCCGATGTCGTTCGCGTGCGCGACGCGGGCGGCACGCTGATCGTCATGCCGCATGCCGACGTGGCGGTCGTTCGCGAGGCGAAGCGCCTCGGCATGGTGTGCCTCCCCGGCGTGGCGACGCCAACGGAAGCGTTTGCGGCACTCGCCGCGGGTGCCGACGGGCTCAAGCTTTTCCCTGCCGAGGCGATGGTTCCCGCGGTGCTTCGCGCATGGCGCGCGGTGCTGCCGAAGTCGGCGCTCGTGTTCGCCGTCGGCGGCATTCGCGCCGACAACATGGGCCCGTGGTGGGCCGAGGGTGCGGCGGGTTTCGGTACCGGCTCCAACCTGTACAAGCCACGGGCGGCGCCGGACGCCGTGCGCGCGGCGGCCGCCGCCTACGCGGACGCGTTTCGCGCGCTCCCGAAACGCGACCGCTGACCGCCGGGCGACGACGATGAGCGGCGCAGGTCCGACCCACGCAAGCGCCACGGATCCGTCGCACGACATCGTCGCGCTCGGCGAAGCGATGATCGAGTTCAACGAGGGGCGCACCGGCGCTTCGCGCAGCTGGCTGCAGGGCTTCGGCGGCGATACGTCGAACGTGGCCATCGCCGCCGCGCGGCTCGGCGCGCGCAGTGCGTATGTCACGCGCGTGGGCGATGATGCGTTCGGCCGCCGGCTGCTCGCGCTGTGGGGCAGCGAAGGTGTGGCGACCGACGGCGTGAGCGTCGACGCCGACGCGCCGACCGGCGTCTACTTCGTGTCGCACGGCGCGCAGGGACACGAGTTCTCGTACCTGCGCCAGGGCTCGGCGGCGTCGCGAATGACGCCCGCATCGCTGCCGCTCGCGCTGCTGCGCTCGACGCGCGTGTTGCACCTGTCGGCGATCAGCCAGGCGATCTCGAGCTCGGCATGCGATACGTGCTTCGCCGCGATCGACGTTGCCCGCGCGGCGGGCGCGCGCATCGCGTACGACACGAATCTGCGGCTGAAGCTGTGGCCGTTGCCGCGCGCGCGGGCAGTGATCCTCGAGACGCTGCGCCGCGTCGACTGGGCGCTTCCCGGACTCGATGACGCGTCGCTGCTGTTCGGCCAGGTCGATCCCGCGCAGATCGTCGAGGCATGTCATGCGCAGGGTTGTGCCGTCGTCGTGCTGAAGCTTGGACGCGATGGCTGCATCGTCTCGGATCGCGATCGCAGCGAGCGCATCGACGGGGTGCGCGTTGCGAGCGTGGATGCCACCGGCGCCGGCGATTGCTTCGATGGTGCGTTCATTGCGCGCATGGTCGCCGGCGACGACGCATTCGCCGCGGCGCGGTATGCGAACAAGGCGGCGGCAATCGCCACGATCGGTTACGGTGCGGTCGCACCGCTGCCGCGCGCTGCCGACGTCGACGCACTCGACCAGCATGACCGGGAGGATCGTCCCACGGTCGACGGAGGGTAACCAACTGATCGCATGGCACCAGGAGGCGCGATGGCACTCAGTACCGCAATCCGGCATCTTCGGCGTGGCGATTGGCAAAAGGCGCACGTGCTCGTGCAGAACGACAGCACCGACATGGGGTTCTGGGCCCACGGGATCGTGCATCTGCTCGAAGGCGACGTGGGCAATGCGCGCTACTGGTTCCGGCGTGCGGGACGCCCCTTTCCGCGCGAACGCGATGCGACTGCCGAGATCGATGCGCTCGTGGCAGCGTTCAAGCAGCAATCGACGGAGTAGCAAGGTGTCGCTCGATGCCGCAGCGCGGCAGGAGGATCGGAATGCTTGCGTGGGGCTCGCTTCTTGCCGTCGGTGGCGGTGCGGCGATCGGCGCGTGGATCCGCTGGGGATTGGGAACGGCCCTCAACCCGCTGTTCCCCACGTTGCCGCTCGGCACGCTCGTCGCTAATCTCGCCGGCGGATTGATCATGGGGTTCGCGATGGAGCTCATCACGCGCCACAACGTGATGCCGCCCGAGTTGAGGCTGCTCGTCACGACCGGGTTTCTCGGCGGGCTCACGACATTCTCCACGTTCTCCGCGGAAATCACGACCTTGCTGTTGCGTCGCGAATGGCTGTGGAGCATCGTCGGCATCGCAGCGCACCTCGTCGGATCGCTGCTGCTCACGGTGCTCGGCATCGTGGTGATCCGTGCGCTCTACGCGTGGGGAGGCTCGTCATGAAAGGCACGCTGCTGCGCTTTTATGTGCACGAGAATCGCCGGCATCGGCATCTCCTGCTGTACGAGTGGCTGCTCGAGCAGGCGAAGCAGATGGGCATCCACGGCGGATCGGCGTTTCGCGCAATTGCAGGCTTTGGCCGTCATGGCGTGCTGCACGAGGAGCGATTCTTCGAGCTCGCCGGCGATCTCACCGTGGAAATCGATTTCGCGGTCAGCGACGACGAAGCGCAGCGGCTCATCGAGCGGCTCCGCGCCGAGAGCATCAGCATCTTCTACGTGCGCACGCCGATGGAATACGGCACGGTCGACGGCAACACGTGAATGATTGAAATCGCCATTCCCGGCCGGGCGGCATTGCGGATCGCGAGCGCGCTTGTCGATTTCAACGGTACACTGGCAGTCGACGGACAGCTGATCGACGGTGTCGCCGAGCGGTTGCGCGAGTTGTCGCAAAAGATCGACGTGCATGTCGTCACGGGCGATACGACCGGAACCGCATCACAGGCGCTCCACGCGCTTCCGGTCGGCGTGCAACTCTTGCCGGCCGAGGGACAGCGAGCGGGCAAGGGGCGTGCGATCGACGCGATGCATGCGAGCGAAACGGTCGTGATCGGCAATGGGTGCAATGACTGCGCGGCACTCGAAAAGGCGGCGCTTTCCATCGTCGTCGTGGGAACCGAGGGCTGCGCAATCGACGCGCTGATGCGGGCGCATGTGGCCTGCAATTCGATCCGCGACGCGCTCGACCTGCTGTTGATACCGCGCCGGCTGGTTGCGACGCTCCGCCGTTAGGGTCGCCGCGGTGCGAGGTCAGCACACGAACCGGACGCTGCGGGAATGCGGCCGATCACAACAATGCAATGACGGAGTGACGAAATGGCACAGGCAATTCGTTTTCATGCAACAGGCGGGCCGGAAGTGCTCAAGTGGGAAAGCGTCGACGTCGCGGCGCCGGGACCCGGCGAAGTGCGCGTACGCAACACGGCGATCGGAGTCAACTTCATCGACACGTATCAGCGCAGCGGCCTCTATCCGCTGACGCTGCCGTCGGGACTCGGCACCGAGGCCGCCGGCGTTGTCGAAACGGTGGGCGCCGGCGTGCAGGCGCTTTCGCCGGGCGATCGCGTGGCGAGCTGCACCGGTCCGCTCGGCGCGTACAGCACCGAGCGGCTCGTGCCGGCCGACAAGCTGGTGAAGTTGCCGGACGGCATCGAAGATCGTACCGCCGCGGCGATGATGCTCAAGGGACTCACCGTCCAGTATCTGTTCCGCCAGACGTTCCCGCTCAAGGCCGGCGACACGATCCTGTTCCATGCGGCTGCAGGCGGGGTCGGCCTCATCGCTTGCCAATGGGCACGCGCGCTCGGCGTCACGATGATCGGCACGGTCAGCTCGGATGCCAAGGCCGCGCTCGCGCGCGAATCCGGTTGCACGCACACGATCATCTACACCCGCGAGAACTTCGTCGAGCGCGTCAGGGAAATCACGGGCGGCAAGGGGGTTCCCGTGGTTTACGATTCGATCGGCAAGGACACGTTTCCCGCATCGCTCGATTGTCTCGCGCCGCGCGGCATGTTCGTGAGCTTCGGCAGCTCGTCGGGACCGGTGCCCCCGTTCAATCTGATCATGCTGTCGCAGAAGGGATCGCTGTATGCCACGCGGCCAACGCTATTCACCTACGCATCCACGCACTCGGCGCTGAACGCGATGGCGTCGGAGCTCTTCGCGCTCGTCAAGGAAGGCAGGATCAAGCCCGATGCACGGCAAACGTTCGCGCTGAAGGACGCCGCCGAGGCGCACCGCTCGCTCGAATCGCGCAAGACGACCGGGGCCACGCTGCTGTTGCCGTAGACCGTCCCCCGATTACCGCCGCGACGGCTCGCGCGTCGCCTCGTTCAATACGGCCCGCGCCGCGTCGATCACTTCCGACGCGGTGACTCCCAGCGGGCCGATGCCGCGCGCGACCAGCATGTCGGCCGCGGCGCCGTGCAGGCATACGCCAATGCGCATCGCCGTCGCGGCATCGACGCCTTGCGCGAGCAGCGCGCCGAGGATGCCCGCCAGCACGTCGCCCGACCCCGCCGTCGACAATGCCGGATTGCCGCTCGCGTTGATGTCGAACGTGCCGTCGGGACGCGCGACGACGCTGCCGACACCTTTGACGACGACGTGTGCACCGAGCATCGATGCAAGGCGTGTCGCCGCCGCGACGCGATCGGCCTGCACGTCTGCCGTCGTGCATTGCAGCAGGCGCGCGGCCTCGGCGGGATGCGGCGTCGCGAGCGTCGCCGCAGCGCGTCGCGCAACCACGTCGACGAGTGCGGGTTGGCCGGCGATCGCGTTCAATGCGTCCGCGTCGATGACGATCGGCTGATCGAACGCGGCAACCTTCGCGAGCAGCGCCTGTGCGCGCTCGCCTGAACCGAGTCCGGGCCCGATCACCCACGCATCGTGATCGGTCCCGGCGGTGTCGGCCTCGCGCAGCATGAGCTCGGGTGCGAGCCAGTCGATGAGTGGCGGATCGCGCGCGGCGAGGCCGACGACGACGCGGCCCGCACCAAGCCGCAGCGCCGCGCGTCCGGCAAGCAGCGCGGCGCCGACGAGGCCTTCGGCACCGCCGATGATGCAAGCACGCCCGAACGTGCCCTTGTGCGATTTGCGTACGCGCCGGGCCAGCACCGGCGGCAGTTGCGATTGCACGGCGCGCCAGTCGAGACGTACGCACGTATCCGGCACATCCGCGTCGAGTCCGAGCGCGTGCACCGAGATCTCGCCGCAATGATCGGGACCGTCGCCGGTGAGCAGGCCCGGCTTGAGCGCGATGAACGTTGCGGTTGCCGTTGCGACGATGCCGGGGTTTTTCGCCACCCCGGTTGCGGCGTCGAGTCCGCTCGGCACGTCGAGCGCGAGGATCGGCGCGCCGCTCGCATTTGCCCAGGCGATCCAGTCCGACCACGGCGCGCCCGGCGCACGCGACAAGCCGACGCCGAAGAGACCGTCGACGATCAGCGCCGGCCGGTCGGACGGCGTTGTCGCGACCGTCGGCACGCCGGCGGCGGTGAGTGCCGCCAGCGCGTTCGCCGCGTCCCCCACGGGGGGATCCGCGCGCGCGACGACGACCACGTCGAAGCCCCGGTCGCGCAGACAGCGCGCGCAGACGAACGCATCGCCGCCGTTGTTGCCGGGCCCTGCCAGCGCGACGACGCGACCGCGGCGTCCGGCGAGCATGGCGGCAGCGAGGTCGGCAGCCGCTGCGCCGGCGCGCTCCATCAGCGGTTCGTGCGCATGTCTGCGCTCGACCTCACGCAGTGTCGCGATCGAAAGCACCGGCAGGAGCGGCGTTGCGTCGAGGTCGTGTCGGATCGCCATCGCGGGCGGGGGTCCCGATCGGCGACGCGCAACGCGCGGGAGCGGGACGATGGAAGTGTAATTCACGACCAGGCTTGGACTTTCCTCGCCTGCGCCCGTAGAATCCTGCCGCCGGGTGCCGCCAAGGCCCCATTCATTCCAGGAGTCAATTGCATGCGTACCTCCAAGCTATCGCTCGCGCTCGCGCTGCTTGCGTTCGCCGCCGCCCCGGTCCTGGCGCAGGATTCGGGAACGCTGAAGAAGATCAAGGACAGCGGCACGATCACGATCGGCTATCGCGATGCGTCGATTCCGTTTTCCTACCTGAACGACCAGCAGCAGCCGATCGGCTACGCAATGGACATCTGCGGCAAGATCGTCGACGCGGTGAAGACCAAGCTCAACATGCCGAACCTCAAGGTCGCGCTCAATCCGGTCACGTCGTCGACGCGGATTCCGCTGATGGCAAACGGCACGATCGACCTCGAATGCGGGTCGACGACGAACAACGCCGAGCGCAAGAAGCAGGTCGACTTCGGCATGACCTACTTCGTTATCAAGTATCGCTATGTCGCGAAGAAGTCCGCGAACATGAACACGATCGACGACCTCAAGGGCCAGACGGTCGTGTCGACGGCGGGCACCACCGACATCAAGGCACTGAACGAGCTCAACAGCGCGAAGAACATGGGGATGAACATCCTGTCGGCGAACGATCACCCGGCGGCGTTCCTGATGGTCGAGACCGGCCGTGCAAAGGCCTTCCTGATGGACGACATCCTGCTTGCCGGGCTCGTCGCGAACTCGAAGAACCCGTCGGAATTCCACATTTCGTCGGAAAGCCTGGGCGTCGAGCCGTACAGCCTGATGCTGCGCCGCGACGATCCCGAGTTCAAGAAGCTCGTCGACGACACGATGACGAAGCTCTTCAAGAGCGGCGAGATCGAGAAGATCTACAGCAAGTGGTTCATGAGCCCGATCCCGCCGAAGAACATCAATCTCAACGTGCCGATCAGCGACTCGCTGAAGAAGGTGTTCGCCAATCCGACCGATTCGGCTGACCCGAACGACTACAAGTAATCAGCGTCCGGGTGGTCGAGGTTTGCGGAGCATGTGAGCGACGGGGGGCCATCGGCCCCCCGTTGGACATCGACCGCCCCGATTCGATGCGCGCGCCCGGGAGGCACTGACGTGCACTACCACTGGAACTGGTCGATCTTCTGGGACCTGACGCCCGAGGGCACGGGCACGTACATGCATACGCTGCTCGTCGGGTTGCTGTGGACCCTCGCGACGGGCCTTGCGGCGTGGGTCATCGCGCTGATACTCGGGTCGATCCTGGGCGTCGTGCGCACGGCGCCGAACCGCATTGCCGCGGGAATCGCCAACGCGTACGTGGAGTTCTTCCGCAACATCCCGCTGCTCGTGCAGATGTTCCTGTGGTACTTCGTGATCCCGGAGCTTTTGCCGGGCAATCTCGGCGATTCGATCAAGCAGATGGCGCCGCCGTGGGCGTCGTTCGTGCCCGCCGTGCTGTGCCTCGGATTCTTCACCGCCGCACGCGTTGCCGAGCAGGTGCGCGCGGGCATCATGGCGCTGCCAAGCGGGCAGCGGATGGCCGGCACCGCGCTCGGACTCACGTTGCCGCAGACGTATCGCTACGTGCTCCTTCCCGTCGTCTTCCGCATCATCCTGCCGCCGCTCACGTCCGAGTTTTTGAACATCATCAAGAACTCCTCGGTGGCGCTCACCATCGGCGTCGTCGAATTGACGGCCGCCGCGCGGGCAATGCAGGAATTCAGCTTCCAGGTGTTCGAGGCGTTCACGGCCGCGACGCTGATCTACATCGTCGTCAACATCTGCGTCGTGTTCGCAATGCGCTGGGTCGAGCAGCGCGTGGCCGTGCCGGGATTCATCGGCCGTGCCGTGGCAGCGGGCGGCCACTGAAAGGCGCGCATGTTCGGGCATTTCGACTATCAGGAGATCCTGCGCAACCTGCCCTACCTGATGAAGGTGGGGATGACGTTCACGCTGACGCTGACCGGCCTCGTCGTCGTGGGCGGCGTCATCTTCGGCACGCTGCTCGCGATGATGCGGCTGTCGAGCATCAAGCCGCTGTCGCTGCTCGCGACCACGTACATCAACCTGATGCGGTCGGTGCCGCTGGTGCTCGTGATCTTCTGGTTCTATTTCCTCGTGCCGTACATCGGTGCGTGGATCACCGGCGCGAACCAGCCCGTCAAGGTCGGCGCGTTCCTGTCGTCGGTGATCACGTTCACGATGTTCGAGGCGGCGTATTACGCGGAGATCATGCGGGCCGGCATCCAGTCGGTGGCGCGGGGCCAGGTATGGGCCGGCTATGCGCTCGGTCTCAACTACTGGCAGACGATGGGCAAGATCGTGCTGCCGCAGGCGTTTCGCAACATGGTGCCGATCCTGCTGACGCAGACCATCGTGATGTTCCAGGACACGTCGCTCGTCTACGTGCTGTCGATCACCGATTTCCTCGGTGCCGCGTCCAAGGTCGCGGAGCGCGACGGCAGGCTGGTCGAGATGTACCTGTTCGTGGCACTCGTGTACTTCGTGATGTGCATCGCCGGCTCGTACGTCGTGCGGCGGCTGCAGCGCAGGATCGCGATCATTCGCTGAGGCGCATGTATCCCGCGCCTCGCCTCCACGTCAATTTCCCTGCAGATCGGAACGCGCGATGCCGATGATCGAAATCAAGGACGTGTCGAAGTGGTACGGCACCTTCCAGGTGCTGACCGACTGCACGACCAACGTCGAGAAGGGCGAAGTCATTGTCGTCTGCGGGCCCTCCGGCTCCGGCAAGTCGACGCTGATCAAGGCGGTCAATGCGCTCGAGCCGATCCAGAAGGGTGACATCTTCGTCGACGGCATCCGGGTCAACGACCCGAAGACGAATCTGCCGAAGCTTCGTGCGCGCGTCGGCATGGTGTTCCAGCACTTCGAGCTCTTTCCGCACCTCACCGTGCGCCAGAACCTGTCGCTCGCCCAGGTGAAGGTGCTCGGACGGTCACAGTCGGAAGCCGATGCGCGCGGAATCAGGTATCTCGATCGCGTGGGCCTTGCCGCGCACAAGGACAAGTTTCCCGGCCAGCTCTCAGGCGGACAGCAGCAGCGTGTGGCGATCGCGCGCGCGCTGTCGATGGACCCGATCTGCATGCTTTTCGACGAACCCACCTCGGCACTCGATCCGGAGATGATCAACGAGGTCCTCGACGTGATGGTGGCGCTCGCCAAGGACGGCATGACGATGATGGTGGTCACGCACGAGATGGGTTTCGCGAACAAGGTGGCGAACCGCGTGATCTTCATGGATTCGGGGAAGATCGTCGAGGATGCGTCGAAGGCCGATTTCTTCGGCAAGCCGCGCTCGGAGCGCGCGCAGCAGTTCCTCGCCAAGATCCTGCACCACTAGACGCAGGCTTCGTCGAAGTCGGCGCCGGCTTCGCCCGGTGCCGACCCTGATCCACGGTGCTATTGAAGCGGCGCGACCGTCCGCGTACCGGCCGGGACGCGGCATTGGCGCTTGCGGAGAACCGCAGCCGCTCGCCGTAACGGAGCCCGGTCAGGCAACGCGGGTCTCATGAATCGATCGCTCGGGTAAACGCTATAATTTCGCGTGCCCGAAGTTCTCGCCCTGCGCGGTCGCTCCGCGCTGTCGCCGTTCCGCGTCGCGAAACTTCTTGCCGCCTTCGCGGCCTTGCGTCCCCGGCATTCCATCACCACGCTCGGCGCCCGCTATTGGCACTTTGTCGAGGTCGCACGCGCGCTGGCACCCGCCGAGCGGACAACGCTCGAGCGTCTTCTGACCTACGGTCCGGCCGACGGCGGTGCCGACGACGCGCGTGACGCCGATTTCCTCGTTCTTCCGCGTTTCGGCACGATCTCGCCATGGTCGTCGAAGGCGACGGATATCGCGCATAACTGCGGGCTCGCAGCCGTGGTGCGCATCGAGCGCGGCGTCGCATTCTGCAGCACCACGCGAAGCGGGCGGCCGCTCGACGACGACGATCGCGCTGCACTGCTGCCGCTGATCCACGACCGGATGACGGAGACGGTTGTCGCGCACATCGACGACGCGCGCCATCTTTTTGCGCATGTCGCGCCGCGGCCCGCCGGCGTCGTCCCGCTGCGCGAACGCGGACGCGCCGCGCTCGAGGAAGCCGATGCGGCACTCGGACTCGCGCTGTCCGGCGACGAGATCGACTACCTCGTCGACGCGTTCACGCGGCTTCGACGCGATCCGACCGATGCCGAGCTCACGATGTTCGCGCAGGCGAATTCCGAGCACTGCCGGCACAAGATCTTCAACGCGACCTGGAGCATCGACGGCGAGCGGCAGCCCGACACGCTGTTCGCGATGATCCGGGCAACGCATGCGGCCCATCCGCAGGGGACGCTCGTCGCTTACGCCGACAATTCATCGGTCATCGAAGGCGCCCCGGCCGATCGTTTCCATCCCGATCGCGAAGGCCGCTATCGCACGGAGCGCGCGCTGGTGCACGTGCTGATGAAGGTCGAGACGCACAATCATCCGACCGCGATCGCGCCGTTCCCTGGTGCGGCGACGGGTGCGGGCGGCGAGATCCGTGATGAAGGTGCGACCGGGACGGGTGCGAAGCCGAAGGCCGGTCTCGTCGGCTACACGACATCGCATCTGCGCATCCCGGCGCTGCTGCAGCCGTGGGAATCGGCGCCGTACGGCAAGCCGGATCGCATCGCGTCGGCCTTGTCGATCATGCAGGAGGGCCCGATCGGCGCGGCATCGTTCAACAACGAGTTCGGGCGACCCGTCCTGGCCGGTTATTTCCGCACGTTCGAGATGCGCTTAGGCGAGCAGATGCGCGGCTATCACAAGCCGATCATGATTGCGGGCGGCGTGGGCAACATCGACGCGCCGCAGGTGCACAAGAAAGCGCTGGCCGCCGGTGCGCTGCTGATCCAGCTCGGCGGCCCGGGCATGCTGATCGGCATGGGCGGTGGCGCGGCATCGTCGATGGCGACCGGCGTCAACGCGGCCGATCTCGATTTCGATTCGGTGCAGCGCGGCAACGCGGAGATGGAGCGGCGTGCGCAGGAGGTGATCGATCGCTGCGTGCAACTGGGCGCGGGCAATCCGATCCTGTCGATCCACGATGTCGGTGCGGGCGGGCTTTCCAATGCGCTGCCCGAGCTGGTCCATGGCGCCGGCGTGGGCGCCACGATCGACCTGCGCGCGATTCCGTCGGAAGAACCGGGCATGACGCCGCGCGAGATCTGGTCCAACGAGGCGCAGGAGCGTTACGTGCTTGCGATCGCGCCCGGCGATCTTGCACGATTTCGCGCGATCTGCGAGCGCGAGCGGTGTCCGTTCGCCGTTGTCGGCGAGGCCAACGACAGCGGACAACTCGTCATTGCCGATCGGCACTTCGACAACGTGCCGGTCGACGTACCGCTCGACGTGATCCTGGGCAAGCCGCCACGCATGCATCGCGACGCCGTTCGCCGTGCACCGGTTGCGGCGCCACTGGATCTCGCCGGCGTATCCGTGCGCGAAGCCGCGTATCGCGTATTGCGCTTTCCTGCCGTGGCCGACAAGACCTTTCTCGTCACGATCGGCGATCGCACGGTGGGCGGACTTTGCGCTCGCGACCCGATGGTGGGGCCGTGGCAGGTGCCGGTCGCCGATGTAGGTGTCACCTTGCGCGACTTCACCGGATACGAAGGCGAAGCGATGGCGATCGGCGAGCGAACGCCGCTCGCGCTCGTCGATGCGGAGGCCGCGGGACGGATCGCGGTCGGCGAGGCGATCACGAACATCGCCGCCGCCGGTGTGCCGGCGCTCTCCGACATCAAGCTGTCCGCCAACTGGATGGCGGCCGCGGGCGAGCCGGGCGAGGACGCCGCGCTCTACGACGCGGTGCGCGCCGTTGCGCTCGGTTTCTGCATTCCACTGGGACTGTCGATTCCCGTCGGCAAGGATTCGCTGTCGATGCGCACGACCTGGCGTGATGCCGATGGCGCGAAGAGCGTGACCGCACCCGTCTCGCTGATCGTTTCGGCGTTCGCGTCGATTGCCGATGCGCGCGCATGCTTGACGCCGCTGCTGCGCATGGATCGTGGCGCCACGGCGCTCGTGCATCTCGACATCGCGGCCGGTCGCCGGCGCCTCGGTGCGTCCACGCTCGCGCAGGTGTACGGTCAGCTCGGCGCCGACGCGCCCGATGTCGAGGCGCCCCGGCTGGCCGCGTTTTTTTCGCTCGTGCAACGGCTGCATGCTGACGCCCGGCTTCTCGCCTACCACGACATCAGCGACGGCGGCTTGTTCACCACGCTCGTGGAAATGGCGTTCGCATCGCGCTGCCATCTCGATGTTGCGCTGCCCGTGGCCGCCGATGCGGCGCTTGCCGCGCTTTTCGCCGAAGAGCTCGGCGCCGTCGTTCAGGTTCGCGCCGCCGACGTGGACGACGTGCTCGCGCAGGCACGCGATGCCGGCGTTGCCGCCACCGCGATCGGCACCGTGTCGCGCGGCGATCGTGTGGTGATCCGCTGTGGCGATCGTATCGTCCTCGACGAGCCACGCATCGAGCTGCATCGTGCCTGGTCGGCGACGACGCATGCCATGCAGCGGTTGCGCGACAATCCGCACGCCGCCGACGACGAATACACGCGCTTGCTGCACGACGACGCGGGAATCGTGCCCGCGCTGACGTTCGACGTGCACGACGACCCGGCGGCGCCGTTCATCGCAACCGGCGTGCGGCCACGCGTCGCCGTCCTGCGCGAGCAGGGCGTGAACGGGCACGTCGAGATGGCGGCGGCGCTCACGCGGGCCGGCTTCGATGCGTACGACGTGCACATGACCGATCTCGCCGCCGGCCGCCAGCGGCTCGCGGATTGTGCCGGCATTGTCGCGGGTGGCGGATTTTCGTATGGCGACGTGCTCGGTGCAGGCGAGGGCTGGGCGAAATCGATTCTTTTCGATCCGCGCCTGCGCGATGCATTCGCTGGCTGGTTCGCGCGCGCCGACACGTTCGCGCTGGGGGTGTGCAACGGATGCCAGATGATGAGCAACCTGAGCGAGATCATCCCCGGCGCGGCGCACTGGCCGCACTTCGTGCGCAATGCCTCCGAGCAGTTCGAGGCGCGCTACGTGATGCTCGAGGTCCAGCGCTCGCCGTCACTCTTCTTCGGCGACATGGCGGGCAGTCAGCTTCCCGTGGCCCTCGCTCACGGCGAAGGCTACGCCGAATTCCGGGACGATGCGCAACTCGGTGCGGCGCAACCGTATGTCGCGCTGCGCTTCATCGATCACCGCGGCCGTGCGACGGAGCACTATCCCTACAATCCCAGCGGGTCGCCGCAAGGCATTACCGGACTCACGACGCCCGATGGCCGCTTCACCATCCTGATGCCGCATCCGGAGCGCGTATTCCGCACGGTGCAGATGTCGTGGCATCCTGATGACTGGGGCGAGCTGTCGCCGTGGTATCGGATGTTCGCGAACGCGCGGCGCTACGTCGGCTGAACGCCGATCCTTCGCTACCCCCAGGTTCAATGACGCTCACCGTCTACGCAATCAACGGCGTCACGCCGGTCGTGGATCCCGCGGCCTACGTGCATCCGTCGGCAGTGCTGATCGGCGACGTCATCGTGGGCGCCGGGTGCTACATCGGTCCCTGCGCATCGTTGCGTGGTGATTTCGGTCGCATCGAAGTGCGCGCGGGCGCGAATCTGCAGGATTCGTGCGTCGCGCACGGCTTTCCCGGTACCGACACGATCGTCGCAGAAGAAGGCCACATCGGCCACGGCGCCATCCTCCACGGCTGCGTCGTCGAGCGCAATGCGCTCGTTGGCATGAACGCCGTGATCAACGACAACGCGGTGATCGGCGAATCGGCGATCGTCGCCGCGATGGCGTTCGTCAAGGCGAAGATGGTCGTGCCGCCGCGCACGCTCGTCGCCGGCGTGCCGGCGCGCCTCGTTCGCGAGCTGACCGAGACCGAGCTCGCGTGGAAGATCGAGGGGACGCGCAGCTATCAGGAGCTGACGCGGCGCAGCCTGGCGACGATGCGGGCGACGGCGCCGCTCAGCGCCGTCGAGCCGAATCGCCCGCGGATCGAGCTGCCCGAACTGCTGCCGCTCTCGTCGGTGAAGGCACAGCGCGAATAAGCGCCGTTACGCGCAGGCGCGTGACGGCCGTTCGGTGGCTGTCTCAGAACCCCGCCGCCTGCCCGTCGCGTCGCGGATCCGAAGCGGCGACGTAGCCCACGTCGGCCTTGAGGATGACCTGTCCCGCACCGAAGTCCATGTACGAGTCGGGAATCGCTTCGAGCTTGTGGCCGAGCGCGATGAGACCTTCGCGCAGCTCGCGCGGCGCGCTCGCCTCGAGATCGATCGAGCGGCCCGCGTTCACCTTGAAGCGCGGCGCGTCGAGCGTGGCCTGCGGATTCATCGCGTAGTCGGTCATCCGCACGACGGTCTGCACATGGCCGGGCGGCTGGATCGGGCCGCCCATCACGCCGAACGTCGCGACCGGCGCGCCATCCTTCGTCATGAAGCCGGGAATGATCGTGTGGTACGGGCGCTTGCCCGGGCCCACCTCGTTCGCGTGGCCGTGCGCGAGCGTGAACCCGGTACCGCGGTTCTGCAAACTGATGCCGGTGCCCGGCACGACGACGCCCGAGCCGAAGCCCATGTAGTTCGACTGGATCAGCGACACCATCATCCCGCTCGCGTCCGCGGCGGTGACGTACACGGTGCCGCCGCGCGGCGGCTCACCGGGACCATAGTGGTTTGCCTTGTTCGCATCGATCAGCGATGCGCGCTCGCGAAGGTAATCGTGATCAAGAAGCGCTTCCGGCGCAATCGTCATCGTCGCCGGATCCCCGACGTAGCGGTACGCGTCGGCGAACGCGAGCTTCATCGCTTCGATCTGCAGATGCATGCTTGCGACGGAATCACGCGAAAGCGAGGCAAGATCGAACGATTCCAGCATGCCGAGCGCCATCAGCGCGGCGATGCCCTGGCCGTTCGGCGGGATCTCGTGCACGCGCATGCCGCGGTAGTCGACGGCGATCGGCGTCACCCAGTCGCTGGTGTGCCGCTCGAAATCGCCGCGCACGTGCACGCTGCCGCAGGCGGCCGCGTGCGCGCAAATCGCGTCGGCCAGGGCGCCGCGATAAAACGCCTCGCCATCGGTGCGCGCGATCGCGGCAAGCGTATTCGCCATCGCCGGCGATCGAAAACGCTCGCCGGGCTTCGGCGCGCGTCCGTCGATCAGGAAATGATCCTGCCAGCCGAGGCCCTGCGGCATCAGCGGAACGGCGAGACGCCACTTGTCGGCGACCACCGGCGATACCGGGTAGCCGTCGCGCGCATAACGAATGGCGGGCTCGAACAGATCGCCGAAAGCAAGCTTGCCGTAGCGCTGCGACAGCGCGACCCAGCCGGACACCGCACCCGGAATGGTGACGGTATCGAAGCCGCGCTGCGGCATCTGCTCGTGCCCGGCGAAGCGGGCGCGATTCCAGCCGGCCGGTGCGCGACCGGATGCGTTGAGACCGGCAAGACGCTCGCCGTCCCAGACGATCGCGAACAGATCGGAGCCGATGCCGTTGCTGCACGGCTCGACCACCGTCAGGGTGATTGCGGTGGCGAGTGCCGCGTCCATCGCGCTGCCGCCGCGAATGAGCATCGCGATGCCGGCTTGCGTGGCGAGCGGTTGCGAGGTTGCGACGACATTCGCCGCGCAGATCGGCTGGCGGCGCGACGGGTAGGGCAGGGACCAATCCATCATGCTTCCTGGAACGCTTCCTCGCGCTGGCGGCGGATGTTCGGTACGGCAATGACGAGTACGAGAAGGATCGCAGCCAGGAGGAGGCCGGCCGAGATCGGACGTGTCGCGAACACCAGCGCATCGCCGCGCGACAGCAGCAGCGCGCGGCGCAGGTTCTCCTCCATCATCGGCCCGAGCACGAAGCCGAGCAGAAGCGGCGCCGGCTCGCATTCCAGCTTGGCGAACAGCACGCCGAGCGCACCGAAGAACGCCGTCTGCATCACGTCGAAGCTCGTGTTGTTGACCGTGTAGACGCCGATGCCGCAGAACAGCAGGATCGCCGGATAGAGCATCCGGTACGGCACGGTGAGGAGCTTGATCCAGATGCCGATCAGCGGCAGGTTCAGCACGACGAGCATCAGGTTGCCCACCCACATCGATGCGATCAGTCCCCAGAAGAGCTGCGGGTTGGACGTCATCACCTGCGGGCCGGGCTGGATGTTATGGATGGTCATTGCACCGACCATCATCGCCATCACGGCATTCTCGGGGATGCCGAGTGTCAGCAACGGAATGAACGACGTCTGCGCGCCTGCGTTGTTCGCCGATTCGGGACCGGCGACGCCGCAAATCGCGCCCTTGCCGAACTGCGACGGATCCTTCGCGAGCTTCTTCTCGATGCTGTACGAAGCGAACGACGAAAGCATGGCGCCGCCGCCCGGCAGCACGCCGAGCATCGAGCCAAGCGCCGTCCCGCGCAGCACGGCGGGCGCCGCTTCGCGCAGCTGGCTCCTGGTGAGCCACATGCCCTTGAGCCTGGTCTTGATCACTTCGCGCTTCTCGGTCGATTCGAGATTGAGGATGATCTCGGCGAAGCCGAACAGGCCCATCGCGACGACGACGACACCGATGCCGTCCGACAGCTCGGGGATGCCGAACGTGAAGCGCTCGACGCCTGAGTTGACGTCCGTGCCCACGATGCCGAGGAGCAGCCCGAGCACGATCATCGCGATCGCCTTCACGAGCGAGCCGTGCGCGAGCACGACCGCACCGATGAGGCCGAGAACCATCAGCGAGAAGTATTCGGCGGGACCGAACTTGAGCGCGAGCGCCGACAACGGGAGCGAGACGCCGGCGACAAGTATCGTTGCGCACGAGCCGGCGAAGAACGAGCCCAGCGCAGCGATCGCCAGCGCGGCTCCGGCCTGCCCCTTGCGCGCCATCTGGTAACCGTCGAGGCAGGTGACCACGGACGACGATTCGCCCGGCATGTTCACGAGAATGGCGGTGGTCGAGCCGCCGTACTGCGCGCCGTAATAGATGCCGGCCAGCATGATCAGTGCGGACACGGGCTCGAGCGAATACGTCGTCGGCAGCAGCATCGCGATCGTCGCCACGGGACCGATGCCCGGCAGGACGCCGATCAACGTCCCGAGCAGCGCACCGATCAGCGCGTAGAGCAGGTTCACCGCCGTGAGCGCGGTGCCGAAGCCGATCGCGAGATGGTGAAAGATTTCCATGCGCTCGATGCGATTTTCGCTGGCTTGCCGTGGCGCGACCGCGCAGGACGCTCTAGTCCTGGCCCGGCCAGATCGGAAGCTGCAGTTGCAGTCCGACGACGAAAACGCCGACCGCGAGCGCTGCGAGCAGCACGCCCGCGACGAGGGACTCGCGCGGCCGGAACTCGTGGCTTGCGGCACTCGCAGTCACGATCAGGATGACGGTGGAAAGAGCGACGCCGACGGGACGCACGATGGCACCGAACAGCACGACGCTGCCGAGCACGATCAGCGTCGGCCGCCAGCGAAAAGGGGGAATGCGCGCGCCCGAAACGCGTGCCGCCCGAAACACGAGAAGGCCACCGAGGACGATGAGCAGGATGCCGAGGATGCGCGGGAAGTAGCCCGGACCCATGCGCGCGGCGGTACCGAGCGTGTAGCGGCTGCCAAGGAGGATCGTCGCGGCGCCGATGACGATGAAGAGCGCGCCGGCATAAAAATCCCTGGGATTACGGATCACCCGCATTGAACTTCCGTTTTGTGAAGCCGCCCTTCACCGGTCGCGGCCGAGGCGGCTTTTTTAGCATAGCACCGCGCCCGGCGCACGAAAGGTCACGAAAAAAAGCAGGCTTGTCGCCAAGCCTGCCCTTTGCCGTCCCGGGATGCGACCGGAATCACACGCCGTTCTTCGCCCGCAGGTCCTTGAAGTACTTGTCGAGCCATTGCGCCTGCAGGCGCTGCTGCAGCTGCGGCTTCACTTCCTCGAAGCTCGGCACCTTGGCGTCGCGAACGTCGTCGACTTCGATCACGTGCCAGCCGAATTGCGTCTGCACCGGCTGCGGCGTGAACTTGCCCTTCGGCGTCGCCTTCATCGCGTCGCCGAACGGCTTCACGAAGTTGGCGGGTGCGTTCCAGTCGAGGTCGCCGCCCTTTTCCTTGGAGCCCGGATCTTCGGAGCGCGCCTTCGCGAGCTCGTCGAACTTCGCGCCCTTCTGCAGCTCGCTGATGATTTCCTTCGCCTGGTCCTCGGTCTTCACCAGGATGTGGCGCACCTTGTATTCCTTGTCGCCGATCTGCGTCTTGATCGCGTCGTATTCCTTGTGCAGGTCGGCATCGGGGATCGGATTCTTCTTGACCCAGTCGGTCACATAGGCACGCACCAGGACCGTTTGCGCAGCGAGGTCCATCTGCGTCTTCACGTCGGTGCTCTTGTCGAGGCCGGCCTTCTTCGCTTCGCGCGCGAGCAGCTCGCGCGTGTTGAGCTCTTCCTTCACCGCGTTGCGGATCTCCGGCGTGTCCTGCCCGCCCTGCGCGAGGCGTTCCTTCAGCAGCAGGTCGTACTGCCCCTGCGTGTAGAGCACCTTCTCGGGCGCGCCGGTGGCCGGCTGCGGCGCCGCCTTGGCGGGCGCGGCCGACTTGGCCGCGGGCTTGGCGGGTGCAGCGGGCGCCGCGGGCGCCTGCGCGAATGCGCCACCCGAGCAAAGCGCGGTCATGACCGCAAAGGCAACCAACGTACGTTTCATTGCTTCGTCCTTTCGTGATTACGGATTTCTTCCGGCGTGTACGCTTCGATCGAAAGCGCGTGTACCGGATAGGGGATGAGGTCGCCGACGCGATCGAGGATTGCCCGGTGCCGGGCAAGGCGCGTCAACCCGAGGAAGTGCTCCGACACGATCGTCATGGAAAAGTGCCCCGCGCCCGACGATGCGCCGGCGTGGCCCACGTGCTTGTCGCTGTCATCGCGGATTTCGAGGCGCGCGGGAGCGAGCGGCGCGAGCCGGCGCTCGAGCGCGGTGGCGGTACCTTCGGCGCGGGTCGCCTTCGCTCCACTCATCGTGACGGCTCGGTGACGTGACGGGCGAGGAACAGGCCCTGCACGAGCGCGAACGCGAGGAACAGGCCGATACCGCCCCAGACCTTGAAATTGACCCATGTCTCGGTCGGGAAATGGAATGCGATGTACCAGTTTGCAAGCGCCATGGCCGCGAAAAAGATCACCCATGACCACGTGAGCCGCGTCCAGATCGGCGCAGGCAAGGCGATCTCCTTCATCACGGCAGCGAGCAGATCGCGGCGCCACACGAGCTTGCCCGCCGCGAGAACGCCGCCGAAGGCGAGGTAGAGCACCGTCGGCTTCCACTTGATGAACGTCTCGTCGCGAAGCCAGAGCGTGGCGCCGCCGAACACGACGATGATCGCGAGCGACAGCCAGTGCACGGCCGAGACCTTCCCGCGCCAATGGAACCACGCGATCTGGATCACGGACGCCGCAATGGCCGCTGCCGTGGCAATCCAGATGCCCTGCCACTTGAATGCGACGAAGAAGACGAGGAGCGGAAAGTAGTCCGCGAGAAAGCGCATAAACAGTCGATTATACCTTGATCTGCCGACGTGCCGGTGACCGCTGCGTTGCCGGGTTCACGGGGCGGGCGTGCCGCTCCCTGCCGCAGACCCGGCTGCGAAGGCTCCCCGGCAAGCGCGAGCCGAGCTCGCGTGCCAGGCGTGTCCAGTCGAAAGCGGGGCCGGGGTCGGTCTTGCGGCCGGGAGCGATGTCGCTGTGGCCGACGATGTCGGCGATCGGATAGCGCCGCTGCAACGCCCGGGTGAGCCGGCCGAGCGTCGCGTATTGCATCGGCTCGTACGCGATGTCGTCCGCGCCTTCGAGCTCGACCCCGACGGAGAAATCGTTGCAGCGGGGCCGGCCACGCCACGACGATTCGCCCGCGTGCCACGCACGCCGTGTGCAGGGGACGAACTGCATGAGCGTCCCGTCCCGGCGAACGAGGTAGTGCGCCGAGACGCGCAGGGTGGCGATGGCGGCGAATGCGGGATGCGCGGCCGGGTCGAGCCGGTTCGTGAAGAGACGCTCGATCGCATCGCCGCCGAACTCACCGGGCGGCAGTGAAATGCCATGGACGACGATCATCGAGACCGGCGTATCTTCGGGTCTGTCGTCGCAGTTCGGCGATACGACCTGCACTGCGCCGCTGGCGCGCCCTGCAGCGTCGATGGCGAGGCGGGCCGCACGCCGGCGCACCGGGGTGCCGGCAGGGCGGTCGAGTCGGGGAGGGCGTGGTCTCTTCACGGTGGGCGCGGGATTTTGCCACAGCCTGCCGCGGAAACTCTCCACCCTCTCCGGCTGCCCAACGGGTTCGGTCCGATCCATCCCGACCAACCTCACGCGAGGTCCCGCAAGCCGCCTTCGAACGATGGATTCCAGGACAGCCTTCCGCCGGGTCGGACTCGCACTGCGCTTCATCGCGCCGCTCACGCTGGTGCTGGCGCTCCTGGCGCTCGCGCTGGTGCCGCTCGTCGACGCGCTGACACTGCGCTGGTGGGTCTCCGACCTGGAAACGCGATCGAAGCTCGTTGCCAACACGATGCAGGAACAGCTCGTCGACCTGGTCGAGCAGGGCAACGGTGCAAGGGTGCGGCAGCTCTTCCGCCGCGCGGTCGAGGACGAGCGATTGTTCGCGCTCGCGTACTGCAACCGTGACGGACAGATCGTCTACCGCACCGACACGTATCCGGTCGATCTCGGCTGCAACGAGATCAGGGGCAGCGGACCCGACGCGCACGTGCTGCGCCAGTTCCCGCCTGCGCCGATCCACGTGACCTGGTTTCCGATTCCGTCGACGGGAACGAGAATCGGCACGCTGGTGCTCGTGCACGACATGAGCCTCGTCGATCGCCGCAGCGCCGACACCCGCCGCTACCTCATCGGCTTCTTCATCCTGCTCGGCGTGCTCGTGTCGCTGATCACCGTGTTCGTCGCGCATCTGTCGTGGCGGGGCTGGATGGCGGGCATGCGGGCGCTGCTGCGCGGCGAAGGGATCATCCAGCCGTTTCGCGAATCGGCCAATCCCGATCTGCAGCCACTGGTCGGCGAGGTGCGGGCGCTGCTGCGCGAAGTCGACCAGAGCCGGCGCAACACCGAGCGCGGCGCAACCTGGAATCCGGAAATGCTGCGCTCGGTGCTGCGCAACGAGCTCGCCGGCGACGAGATCCTGCTCGTGTCCAACCGTGAACCGTACATCCACATGCGCAACGGCGACCAGGTGGTGATCAGGCGTCCGGCGAGCGGCCTCGTCACCGCGATGGAGCCGATCATGCGCGCGTGCTCGGGCACCTGGATCGCGCATGGCAGCGGCACCGCCGACAAGGAGATGGTCGACCGGCACGACCACATCGAGGTCCCGCCCGACAATCCGAGCTACACGCTGCGCCGTGTATGGCTGTCCGAGGAAGAGGAACGCGGCTACTACTACGGATTCGCCAACGAGGGACTGTGGCCGCTGTGCCATATCGCGCACGTGCGCCCGGTGTTTCGCACCAGCGACTGGGAGCGCTACGTCGAGGTGAACCAGCGCTTCGCCACCGCCGTCTGCTCGGAGGCGCGCACCGAGGATCCCGTGGTCCTCGTGCAGGACTACCACTTCGCGCTGCTGCCGCGCTTCATCCACGAGCAGCTGCCGAGGGCGACGATCATCACGTTCTGGCACATCCCGTGGCCCAATCCTGAATCGTTCGGCATCTGCCCATGGCGCGCGCGGGTGCTCGACGGGCTGCTCGGCAGCACGATCCTCGGCTTCCATACGCAATACCATTGCCGCAACTTCATCGACACCGTCGACCGGTACATGGAGGCGCGCATCGAGTACGAGGCATCGCGCGTTTCCTACGGCGGGCATCGAACGAGCATCGAGCCGTACCCCATTTCGATCCAGTGGCCGTCGCCGTGGCAGCAGGTGCAGCCGAGCGTCGCCGAGTGCCGCCGGCGGGTGCTCGAGCGCGAGCGCTTCCCGGGTGACGTGCGCATCGGCATCGGCGTCGACCGCATGGATTACACGAAGGGCATCATCGAGCGCTTTCATGCGGTGGAGAAGCTTCTCGAACTGCACCGCGAGTACGTCGGCCGGTTCGTGTTCGTCCAGATCGCGGCGCCGACGCGCTCGTCGCTCGACGACTACCGGATCTTCGAGGAGGAGGTGCATGCACTCGCCGCGCGGATCAATGCACGCTTCGCGGATGCCGCCGTGCCGCCCATACGGCTCAAGGCCGAGCACCATGAGCCCGAGCAGATCAACGAGTACTTCCGCGCGGCGGACGTCTGCGTCGTCACGAGCCTGCACGACGGGATGAACCTCGTCGCCAAGGAATTCGTCGCGGCACGCGACGACGACCAGGGCGTGCTGCTGCTCTCGCAGTTCACCGGCGCCGCGCGTGAATTGCACGACGCATTGCCGGTGAACCCGTATCACGTCGACCAGTGCGCCGAGGTGCTCGATCGTGCGTTGCGAATGCCGCCCGACGAGCAGCGCGTGCGCATGCGCAGCATGCGGCGCCTGGTGCAGGAATACAACGTGTATCGCTGGGCGGGCGCGATGCTGCTCGATGCAAGCCGCGTGCGCCAGCGCCAGCGGATCGTCGATCGCATCGACCAGCACCGCACGCGCACGGTGGAAGTCGGTTGATCTACGCCTTTTCGCCCGAAGGCGTCGCCTGCCTGGACGCCGTCCTCGCGACGAAGCCGCTGCTCGCGTTCGACATCGACGGCACGCTCGCGCCGATCGTCGATCGTCCCGAAGACGCACGCCTGCCCGACGACGTGCAGCGCTGTCTTGCGGCACTTGCCCAGAACAACGACATTGCGATCGTGACCGGGCGTGCAGTGAGCGACGCGCGGCGCATGTTCACGTTCGAGCCGCGCTATCTGATCGGCAACCATGGCGCCGAAGGGGTGCCGGCGTGGCACGAGCGCACGGCCGCATTTGCGCGCACCGTGCGCCAGTGGCGCCATGCACTCGAAGCATGCTCGGCACTTGCAGCGAGTGGCGTCGTGATCGAGGACAAGCGGTATTCGCTATCGCTGCATTACCGGCGCGCGTCCGACAAGGACGCGGCCCGCCGCGCTATAGCGGCATGCATCGGCACGCTCGTTCCGCCGGCCCGGATCATCGACGGCAAGGCGGTCGCGAACGTGCTGCCGCCCGACGCGCCCGACAAGGGCGCGGCGCTGCGCGCGCTGATCGACGAAGCCCGCTACCCCAGCGCGCTCTATGTCGGCGACGACGACACCGACGAGGCGGTGTTCGGCTTGCATCTGCCGAGCGTATTGACGGTGCGGGTCGAGGCCGCACCCGGCAGCGGCGCGACGCTGTTCCTGCGCGACCAGGGTGAAGTGCTAACGCTGTTGCGGCGTATCGGTCGACAGTGACGTGAGGCTGCTTTCCTCGATCGTGCTGTTGGCGACGAGGAAGTTGGCACGTCAATTGCTGCGCCTTGCATGCTGTGCCGGCGCCAGGTGCAAAAACAACACGTAGACGACAAACCGTGGATAACGGGCGAATACAAATCCTCGTCGTGGACGATGAGCCTCGCAATACGAAGCTCCTCGAGGCCATCCTGTCGCGCGAGGGCTATCGCGTGGAATGCGCGGGCAACGGTCAGGACGCACTGCGCGCGGTGGTCGAGCTCCGGCCGGATCTCGTGCTGCTCGACGTGATGATGCCGGACACCGACGGCTTCCAGGTGGCGGCGCAGATCAAGAGCAATAGCGACACGCGCAACATTCCGATCATCATGGTCACCTCGCTCGACGATCGAGCGTCGAAGCTGCGCGCGCTGGACAGCGGCGCAGAGGAGTTCCTGACCAAGCCTGTCGACCGCGCGGAACTGATCGTGCGCACGCGCAACCTCCTGCGCCTGAAGGAACTCGCCGACCTCCACGCGAATTACGCGCGCGTCCTCGAGGAGCGCGTGGTCGAGCGATCGCTTCGGCTCACCAACTCGTATCGCGACACCATCGCTGCGCTCAACCGCGCGGCATCGTATCGTGACGAGGAGACCGGCGCGCACGTGCAGCGGATCAGCCACTATTGCGTGGAGCTCGCGCAAGCGCTCGGGATGGACAGTGCTTTTTGCGAGTGCATCTACTACGCGAGTCCGATGCACGACATCGGAAAGATCGCGATTCCCGATCGCGTCCTGCTCAAGCCCGGGCCGCTGACCCCTGACGAGTGGGAGATCATGAAGACGCACGCGACGCTCGGCTTCAAAATGCTGGATGGCGTCGATTCTCCGTACATCGAGATGGGCCGTGACATAGCACTGAGGCACCACGAGCGCTGGGATGGACGCGGTTATCCCGATGGACTGAGCGGCGAGGCGATACCGCTTTCGGCGCGCGTCATGGCCATCGCGGACGTATACGATGCGCTGCGCAGCCGCCGCCCTTACAAGGAAGCGTACGGACACGACGACGCGGTGCGGATCATCATGCACGGCGATGGCAGAACGTCGCCGAAGCACTTCGACCCTCGGGTGTTGTCGGCTTTCGTGAGCGCGCGAGCCGCGATGCGCGACATTTATCAGGAAATGATCGACCTGCCGCATGCGCAGGCCGCGTAGTCGATGCGCGATCAGCTCGTGCTGGCCGCGAGAAAATCGGCGATCATCTGGGGCAGCGCGCGCGTATCGATCGGCTTCGTTATGTAGCCGTCGCATCCCGCATCGCGCGCTCTCTGCTCGTCGCCCTTCATCGCATAGGCCGTCACGGCAACGATGGCGATGTGCTGCGTTCGAGCGTCGGCCTTGAGGCGCCGGGTAAGCTCGAGGCCATCCATGCCGGGTAACTGGAGGTCCATCAAGATCAGCCGCGGCGAAAAACCGCTGAGCATCGCGAGCGCCTCGTCGGCGCGGGTGGCCACCCGAACGTCGTAGCCGCTTGCGGTGAGCAGGAACGAAAGCAGCTTCCGGTTTGCGGGATTGTCCTCGACGATCAGGATTGGCGCTCCGGTGTCCATCATTGCACTGCGCGTGGCGCGCTCTGGATGAACGTCCGAAGTTCGTCCATCATCCTCGCCATTGCGCCCCCACCTTTGGATACGAAACACTGGACCGACGATTGGAGGCGGGAATACTCGTCGGTGGTGAGATCCTTCATCGTCCAGATGAGAACGGGCACGTTCCGGCATTCGGGCAAGCCCCGAAACTGCTCCAGGAACTGGAAGCCGTCCATCACGGGCATCATGAGGTCGAGCACCAGGGCCGCGGGCGCTGCCGCACGCGCGATGCGAATGCCGTCCTCGCCGTTCGAAACACATCGGGCTCGATAACCCAGTTGCTGCAGCGCTGCGGCCATCAGGCGCAGCGACGCGGGATCGTCATCGACGACGAGGATCTCGCCGGAACGCCGTGGTGAAATGCGCGCGCGCTCGAGCGACTCGAGCAGCGCGACGCGCTCGAGCGGCTTCGGCAGCAGGTCATGGACGGCGAAGCCGCCGATGGCGCCTCGCTCGGTGACCACTGTGACGACGATGACGGGCACGTCGCTGTTGCGATTCGAGCGCCGGATGCCGTCCAGCACGTCGAGACCGCTCGCGTCGGGCAGCAGCAGGTCGAGCGTGATGGCATCGAAGGAGCGCTCCTGGCACTTGGCCAACGCCTGTGCACCGGTCCTGGCCTCATCCACCGCATACCCTGCGGCGACCAGTGTCCTTACCAGCAGCGCGCGGTCGCGCGCATTGTCTTCGACCACGAGAACGACCGGCGAACCTTCGTAGGCCCCCGGCAGGCCCGAGCACGGCAGCGGCGCGATCACACTTCCGGCACTCATCGGCAACAACGCGTAGAAGGTGCTTCCCTTGCCTGGTACGCTCGATACGCCGACCGTTCCGCCCTGCGCCTCGGCCAGCCGCTTGCACAGGGCGAGCCCGAGGCCGGTGCCGGCATGCTTCTTCGCAACGCCGGCATCAAGCTGCTGAAACTCGACGAACAGGCGCTCGAAGTCCTCCGGTGCGATGCCGATCCCGGTATCTTCGACGTCCAGCCGGAAGCGCGACCCGTCGTCGGCGAGATTCGCTCTGACCACGACGCGACCGCCCGGCTCGGTGAACTTCAACGCATTGGAAACGTAGTTGTAGAGAATCTGTTTCAACCGGGCGGCGTCGATCACGACGGCCGGCATGTCGGGCGCGACCTCATTTGCGATCACGATCGATTTCGATGCGGCGGTGGTCCTCATGATCGCGAGCAGCTCCGCAACGAGCACCCCGAGGTCCACCGGTTCGGGATGGAACTCGAGCTTCCCTGCCTCGACCTTCGACAGATCGAGCACGTCATTGATCAACTGCAGCAGGTGATGGCCGCTCGCCAGGATGTCGCCGAGGAATTCGGTGAATTGCGGCGATTCGGGGGCGACCGCACCGTCATGAATGAGCTGTGTAAAGCCGAGGATCGCATTGAGGGGCGTGCGCAGCTCGTGCGACATGTTCGCCAGGAACTCGCTCTTGAGGCGGCTCGCCCGATCGGCTTCGGCCTGCGCGCGCCTCCGCTCAGCGATCTCGTGTTGAAGTCGCTCGTTTGCCGCATGCAACTCGGCGGTCCGCTCGTTCACGCGTGCGTCGAGCTCATCCGCGTGCCGTTTGCCCGCCTCGTAGAGGCGCGCCTGAGTGATCGCGATCGCAAGCTGCGCGGCGACTTCGCGCGCCATTTCGATTTGCTCGGCCGTGAATTCACCGGGCGAGCGACCGAAGCTGAGACCGCCGATCAATTCGCCCTTGGCCAGCATCGGTACGACCATGTAGACATCGACGCCGGAACGGCGCAGCCCGGTTACCTCGGGACCGGGCGGCAACCGCGCGGTTTCAACGCGCTGCAGTTCGCCGCGGCGCAGGCCTTCCACATCGCCCATGTACACCAACGGAAAGCGCAGCCCGGCTTCGGTGCGGGCGCGCTTGCGTCCCACGGCGACCAGCCACTCCGCCTCGTTTTTCTCGAGGTCGAAGAGGCTCACGATCGCCCGCGGCACATCGAGCAGTTCGCGGAGACGCCGGATGGCAGGCTCGGCAATTGCGAGCGGTGTATCGGCGGCGATAACGCCTTTGTCGATCTCGTGAAGGATCGCGAGCCGCTCTGCGTACTGCGTCAGCGCTCGCTGCGCATCTTGAAGCTCGGTGACATCGTTGATGACGACGAGCACGCATTGCCGGCCGGCGAACAAGAGCGGTTGCGACGCCAGCTCGACGGATCGGATCCGCCCGTCCTTGAGCCGGTGCCGCCAGCTATCGCTCGATCCGCGCGGGCGTTCCCGGTTGCCGAGCTCACGTAGCGCGTCGATCTCGTGAACGAGTCGCGGAACGTCTTCAGGAGGACGAATGTCGGCAATGCGCATGGCGAGGAACTCGTCGCGCGAATAGCCGTAATGGGCGACGGCGGCGTCGTTGACTTCGCGAAACGCCAGCGTCTCGATGTCGTACACCCACATCGGCAACGGGTTGCTGGAAAAGAGCAGCCGGAACGACGCGTCGTGCGGGCTGCGCGGCGTATCCAAGCTAGCGACCTCGTCGCGTCGTCATCATCGCGACGCGCGCCTCGGCCGGTCTTCGGGTCCCGTCACTTGATCCCCAGCCGCTCCATCCGATAGCGCATGGCGCGAAACGTGATCCCGAGCAGCTTCGCCGCCGCCGTGCGGTTGTAACGCGTCTTTTCGAGTGCCTCGTTGATTGCCGCGCGCTCGACGCGGTCGAGATAGTCCTGCAGCGGCCACTTCTCGCCCGCGGGGATCGGGGTGTCCGATTCGTCGGCGACCGGGGTCAGATGCAAGTCCTCGGCGGTGATCCGCTGCGCATCGGCCGCAAGCGACAGGCCGCGCTCCAGGATGTTCTCGAGCTCGCGCACATTGCCGGGGAACGGGTAGCGCTCGAGTGCTGCGACCGCCTCGGGCTCGAGTCCCGCGGCGTTGCCGCGCGCGAGCCGCGTGAGGATCGCGGTTGCGATCAGCGGAATGTCCTCGCGCATTTCGCGCAAGGAAGGCATCGACAGCTCGATCACGTGCAGCCGATAGTAGAGATCCTGGCGGAACTCGCCGTTCTCGACGAGCGCCGACAGGTTCTTGTGCGTGGCGCTGATGAGCCGCGTGTCGACGGCGTCTTCCGTGGTCGAGCCGACCTTGCGCACCTTCTTTTCCTGGATCGCGCGCAGCAGCTTGACCTGCATCGCGAGCGGCAGGTCGGCCACCTCGTCGAGGAACAGCGTGCCGCCGGTGGCAGCCTGGAAGAACCCGTCACGATCGGCTTCGGCGCCGGTGAACGCGCCCTTCTTGTAGCCGAAGAACTCGCTCTCCATCAGGTTCTCGGGAATCGCGCCGCAGTTGACCGCAATGAACGGGAGGTCGGCGCGCGGACCCTTCAAATGAATCATGCGTGCGGCGAGCTCCTTGCCGCTGCCTGATTCCCCGTTGATGAACACCGGCGCCTGGCTTTTCGCGAGCCGGTCGATCATCCCGCGCACCTGCTGCATCGCCGGCGATTCGCCGAGGAGTTGATAGCTCGCCGCCGGTTGCGGCTTTTCGGGCACCTTCAGCGCTTGCTTGACGAGTGCGCGCAACTGCTCGAGTGCGACCGGCTTCGCGAGGTAGTCGAAGGCGCCGGCCTTGAGCGCCGCGACCGCGTTCTCCGCACTGCCGAACGCCGTGATCACGGCCACCGGCACATCGAGCGCCTTCTGCGTGATGTGCTCGACGACGCGCAATCCCTCGCCGTCGGGCAGGTTCCAGTCGGTGAGGCACAGGTCGAAGGATTGCGCGTCGAGCTGACGCTGCGCGTCGGCTACCGACTCGGCGCGCGACGTGTCGAGGCCCATGCGCGACAGCGTCATCTCGAGCAGTTCGAGGAGATCGGGCTCGTCGTCGACGATCAGGACCTTCGGTTGACCACGGGTTCTGCGGGACATGGGCTGTAGGCGATCGTAAGGAAAATGGCGGGCAGCGGCGGATTCTAGTCGATCGCCTGCGCGGCGGCCGCCGGTGTCAACGCGCGCTTGAACGTCATGCGGAAGATGGCGCCCGGCGATTTTGCGACGAGCTCGAGCGCGGCACCGTTCGCGTCGGCAAGCTCGCGTGCAATATACAGACCAAGCCCCGTTCCTCCGGGCCGCGTCGTGAAAAACGGCTCGAAGATCTGCGCGCGGTATTGCGCGGGCACGCCCGGGCCGTCGTCGGCGAGCTCGCAGATCACCGCATCGCCCATGTAACCCGGTCGCGCCGCGATACGGATGCTGCCGGCGCCCTTGCGGCAGTGCTGCCAGGCATTGCGCAGGAGATTCCATGCGATCTGGTTCAGGTGGCCGCGATCGAACATCACGAGCAGATCGTCGGTGATGTCGATGTCGACGCCGTCGGCGGGAATGCCCTCCGCCTGCACGATCTCCTCGGTCAGCGTGCGCACGAACTCGCCGAGCGGGATCACTTCGGGCTGCTGGCGGTCGCGCCGGTTGAGCTGCAGCACCTCGCCGACGATGCGGTCGATGCGCTTCGCATTGTTGCGGATCATGCTGAGCAGCCGCTGTCCTTCCGGCGCCACCGCGCCGTCCTCCTCGAGCAGCTGCGCCGCCTGGTTGATCGCCGAGAGCGGATTGCGCACCTCGTGGGCGATCGACGCGGTGAGCCGGCCCATCGCGGCGAGCTTCATCTGCTGCGCCTCGTTCTGCGCGCGGCCGAGGTCTTCGAGATAGATCAGCGTGCCGCCGTTGAGACCCGACCCGATGCGCACGAGCCGCACGCGCAAAAGGCGCTGTGTCGTGTCGACCTTGAACGGGGGCAGCGGATCGGAGAAATCCTCGTTCCAGCGCCGCCAGTAGTCATGCAGCGTCGTCGAGAACTCGGCGAGGCGCATGCCGCCGCGCATCCGGCCGAAGCCGCCGAGCAGCCGCGTGACCTGCGCGTTGTGCCCGCGCACCACGCCGGTGAGATCGACGACGAGCACGCCGTCCTGCATGTCCTGGATGATCAGCCGGTTGACGTGCTCGAGATTGGCGACGTCGATGCCGCGCTGCGCCGCGAGATCCTCGGATGCCTTGGTGTAGCGCCCGATGACGACGGCCGTGCCGACCATTGCGAAGTAGCCGAGGCAGATCAGCGCCGTCTGGAACAGTTGCGTGCCGACGATGTCGCCGCCCGCAAGACGCCAGGTTTCGAGGCCGAGCAATACGATGGCAGCGAGCGCCGCGTGAAAGAACGCGGTCTGCGTGCGCAGCAGCCAGCCGCTCGCCGCAAGCTGGGGAAAGAGCAGGATCGGCAGCGGCGCGCCGGTGCTCCCGCCGGCGATCATCACGAGTGCGATGAAGAAGATGTCGCCGGAAAGGAGCGCGAGCAGCGTTTGCGCGATCGGCAGCACCAGCCGTTCCTGCTGGATCCAGCCGAACGACGCGAGCCCGAAGATGAAATAGAGCGACGCCGCCGTGATGAAGGAATTCGGCGTGCCGACGTTGAGCGAGCGAAGATCGAGCAGCAGCGCAAGGCCGAGCAGCAGCGCGCCGCACACCGCGCGAAACAGCCCGACGATCCACAGGATCCGCCGCGACGACCCGGCGATCGATGCAGGCAGTGGCGGCGGAATGTACGGCGGAACGGCGGGCGAGGGATCCACGATCGGTTGCGCGCGGGCGGCACCCGCGATGTTCAGGCCAGCGCCGGGTTGCTGTGCACCGGCTCACGCAGTGCGGCGCTGCATGGCGCGCTGCCTGCGGCTCGCGCGAATTGTGCCAGTAACGGAGCGGCGGCGGGAGAACTTTGGGGTGCGGGCGCGCAATTGAGGCGCTTGCGTGGATCGGACGCAACACTTGCCCGATCGGAAATGCCTCGTGCGGCCACTCAACCGCGCTTGCGCGCGTCCCTCGGCAGGCACTGCGGGTCGCCGCAGACAGGACCGCGCGGCCCTTCCACCGCCTCGCTGCGCGGCAGGTACACGCCACAGTTCACGCAGCGCGTCATCGCCGTGTCCTTCGTCTTCGCCGAACGTCCCGGCGCCTTGCCGTTCGCCGCACGGCTGTTCGCGGCGTTAATCAGGCGCAGCACGAGCAGCACGACGAAGAAGACGATCAGCCAGAAGATGATCTTGCCCATGTCTTGTGCTACAGCACCTTGCCGGGATTGAGAATGCCCTGCGGGTCGAGTGCCGTTTTGATGCGCCGCATAAGTGCGAGCTCGAGCGGGCTCTTGTAATGCGCGAGCTCGTCGCGTTTCGACTGTCCGATGCCGTGCTCGGCACTGATGCTGCCGCCGGCCGCGACGACGCGATCGTGGACGATGCGGTTGACTTGCGGTGTGTTCGCGAGGAATTGCCGCGCATCGGTCCCTTCGGGCGCCGCGACGTTGTAGTGCAGGTTGCCGTCGCCAAGATGGCCGAACACGACCACGCGCGCGCCGGGGAACGCGCTCACCAGCGCGGCCTGCGTCGCGGCGGCGAATGGCGCGATTGCGGAAATCGGCAGCGAAATGTCGTGCTTGATGTTCTGCCCCTCGCGTCGCTGCGCCTCGCTGATGTTCTCGCGCAGCGCCCACAGCCGTGCGGCTTGCTCCTGCGACTGGGCGATGGTCGCATCCGTGATGATCTGGCTCTCCGCGGCACCCGCAAGCGCCGATTCCACCATCCCGGCAAGCGCCACGTCGGCGCTGTCGTCGACCTGAAGCAAAGCGTACCAAGGGTGGCCGGGCAGCGGGTCGGGCGAGCCGGCATGATGCTTCTGCGACAGGTGCAGCGCGAACGCGCTGATGAGCTCGAACCCGGTGAGCCGGTCGCCGAGCGACTGCTGCATCAACCTGAGCAGGTCGACCGCCCGCGCGACGTCGGCAACGGCGGCGAGCGCGGTCACGCGCGTCCGCGGTGCCGCGTACAGCTTCAGCACGGCCGCGGTGATGATGCCGAGCGTGCCTTCGCTGCCGATGAACAACTGCTTGAGGTCGTACCCGGTGTTGTCCTTGCGCAATCCGCGCAGACCGTCCCAGACGCTGCCATCGGCAAGCACGGCTTCGACGCCAAGCACGAGCTCGCGCGCGTTGCCGTAACGCAGCACGGCGATGCCGCCCGCGTTCGTCGACAGGTTGCCGCCAAGGGTGCAGGTACCCTCGGAGGCGAGCGATAGCGGAAACAGCAGCCCTTCGGCCTGTGCGGCGCGCTGCACATCCGCGAGTACGACGCCCGCTTCCACGGTGATCGTGGCGTTGGCGCGATCGATGGCACGGATCGTTCGCATCCGTGACAGCGACAGCACGATCTCGCTGCCGCTCGCATCCGGCGTCGCGGCACCGCACATGCCGGTATTGCCACCTTGCGGCACGATGGCGACCCCGGCGTCGGCGCACGCGCGCACCACCGCCGCCACTTCGCTCGTATTCGCCGGTCGCACCACCGCGCGCGCAGCGCCGTGATAGCGGCCACGCCAATCGACGACGTAGGGCGCAACGTCGGCGGCGCTCGTCAACACGTGACTCGCACCCACGATGCCAGCCAGTCGCTCGATCGTGGTTGCGCCGGTGTTCGTCATGGCGCACGATATTAGCGCACCGTGCGCGCCGCTTCGCGAACGGTGGTTATCGGGCCGCGCAGGAGCAACGACATGGGCGACGAATCGGACAAGGAACGCAGTTCGGCACCGCCGTTGTCGGCGCAGGACGCGCTGGCATTCATGCAGAAGATGTGGAATCCGTTCGCGATGCCGATGCCGGGCTCGGCCAGCGGTGCGGTGACGCCCACCGATCCGCCTTCGTCGGCTCCCGCGCAACCGGGGAACGATGCTGTGCCGGGAATGCTCGCGTTCCCCAATCCCGCCGCGATGTTCGCGGCGCTCGATCCGGCGCAGATCGAGCGCAAGATCGCCGAGCTCAGGATCATCGAGGGGTGGCTCTCGATGAGCCTCAACCTGATGCAGATGAGCATCAAGACGCTGGAGCTGCAGCATGCATCGCTCGAGGCGATGCACGGCGGGGCCGCGCGCAAGGGGAAGGGCGGACACAAGTCGCGCAAATCCTGACGTGCTGCGCCGACGGTCGCAATCGGCGCTGCGTTGCCGGTATGTCGCCGTGTCCTGTCAGTCCTGGTCGCTAGCGCGAGCGGGCAACGTTCTCTTGCCGATCGGGTTTGCGTTTCGCGCCTGGAGCGCTGCTTCGCGTTTCGGGCGACTTCGCTTTCGCACCCGACGCAAGCTGCGCATTCTGGTACAGCGCCCGGCAGTCGGCATCGGGCGCATTGCCGAGATCGATCAGGGGCAGCAGTGCAAGTGGCGGCGCCAGAATGCCGAGGCCGACCGCCGCGCCGATTCGCGCAGCCACTTCGCCGACCGCCGGACGTACCACGGGCGCCGCAAACGTACCGGTGATCTTGATCGGGCCGCGCAGTGCGACCAGGCTGGGCTTTTTCGAATCGGCCTTGAGCGTGAGGTCGTACTTCTCGTTGCGAAAATCGACGCTGCCTTCGCCATGAATCAGCTCTTCCGCGCTGTCGACGACCATGAGGTCCGGGACGAAGACGCCGCGCGTGGCGTGCATCGCGGTAATTGCGCAGCGGATCTCGGCTTTCTCGTCGCGGCCGCGTATCAGCAATGACGCGGCGCGCGCAAGATCGAGGTTCGTCAGCACCAGCTGCAGCGTGCTCATTTCGCCGCCGCGCATCGCAACGGCCGCCTCGCCCTGCATCGACGCCAGCAGCGCCGCGACGCTGTTACCCGTCGCGCTCAAGTGTGCGCGGCCGCCGAACCGGCCCGCCGACCCGTTCGGCGATGCAAGTTGCGGAAAGAGACGCTTCAGCTCGATGCGTCGTATGTCGATCTGCGCGTTTGCTGATGGCGTCGGTTGGGTCAGGTCGAGCGCCAGGCTGCTCACGACGTGACCGTCGGCGACACCGAAGTCGAGCGGGTCGAAGCGCAGAACACCGTCTTTGAGGATCATGTGCGCAACGAGGTTGTCGAGCGGGAAGCGCGCCCACTTGACGCTCGCGCCGCGGAATCGCAGGTCGACGTCGTGCTGGCGCAGCTTGCCGAGGTCGAACGGCTTGTCGGGCAGCACGCGCGACGACGCGTTCCGTTTCTGCACTTCCTTGCGCTGCGCCGGCGTCTTCGCCTTCTCGCCGGGTTCGCCCGGCGGCAGGCCGATGAATCCGCCGAGATCCTTGTAATCGAATTTGCGTGATGCGAGATCGGCGATCGTCGCCGCACGCGGACGCGACACGTCGACCGCGAACTCGCCGGCGAGATCGCTCTCGCCAACCGTTCCCTTGATGTGCTGCAGGCTCCAGCGGTTGTTCGAGTGCGAGAGGTCACCCGCGAGGTTGTACGGAGGTGTCCACGGAAGCGGTGAAGGCACGAGCGGATAGAGCTGCGACAGATCAGGGCCGCTCAGATGCAGCGCGCCGCGAAGATCTTCGGGGGCCGCGGGAACGATCGTGCCGTCGAACGCGATGCCGGTGGCGCCCGCATGCAAATCGAAGGCGAGCTGGTATGGGTCGTTGACCCGACGCAGCGCAGAAAGCCCGTGGCCGTGACCCGTGATCGTGAAGGGGTCCCCGCGCAGCGTGCCTCGACCGTCGAAGCGCAATTCATCGGGCGCATTCGCCTCGTGCGGCGCAGTCTGCACGCCGATGGTGATGTCCCCGCGCAGCGTCGGATCGCGATAGCGCAGCGTTCCGTTGTCGATGCTGATATCGCCGAACGCCGCTGCGCCGGATCCGTTCCCGCCGAAGCGCCAGTTCGCCTCGCCCGATGCATTCTTCTCGAGCACCAGGCGCGGCTCGGTCAGACGGATCGTGTCGGGTGTGAATCGAAACAGGGAGGGTAGGTCGAACGTGAGCGCGATGCGGGTCGCGTGCGCCATCGGCTGCAGGTCCGACCACGGCGCGTTGGCTATCGCGAAATCATCGACCTCGACGCGCGTCGGAAACCCGAGGTGGACGTGCAGGCCGCCATTTATGGTGACCTCACGATGCAGGCGATGACCCAGATACGAGGCGAGCGGTCCCCGCAACAGATTCCAAGGGAAGAACACGACGAGCAGCGCGAGCGCCGCAAGAACGACGGCCGCGATTGCGCCGTATCGAAGGCCGCGCCGGCCGGTGAGTGACATGAAGGATCGCGTCGACGAGCGTGCGCGAGACGCACGATCGTTACCGAGAAGTTCGCAGCGTACGGTCGCTGCGGGCCGACGGCAATCCGTCGCTTGCCCGGCGTGGCGTAAGAAAGGTCTTACGCGGTTTCGAGCCAGGCCTTTCGCAGCGCGACCGCGCGCTCGGGAGCATCCGTTCGCAATGCGAGATGGCAGGTATCGAGCGGTGCGGCCAGGAGCTCGACGTCGACGCTCACGAGCTCATCACGCCGAAACGCGTGCACCGGGATTCGTTCCCCCGGCGAGCGGCGCGTGACCAGCGCATTGATCGCGTCTGCCGAGGCGCGGATGCCGTCGATGGCGACCAGCACGTCGTTCGCGGCAAGGCCCGCACGCTCGGCTGCACCGCCGCTGTAGACATGCTGCAGTTTCAGATCGCTGCCGACCTTCGCGCCGAGCGAGGCTTTCGGCAGCGTTCCCGTTGCCGGCTTGCCTCCACGATCGTTCGCACCCGACGCGGGCCGCAGATGCCAGTCGATGCCGAAGGCACCGAGCAACGTGTCGAGTGGCGGGTCCTCGGTTCCATTCACATATCGATCGAAAAACGCGTGCATCTCATCGCCGCCCATTTCGCACGCGATGCGCTCGAATGCGTCCTCCGGGACGCCGATGCCTGCCTCGCCGTAACGCGCCCACAGCGTTTGCATCAACACATCGAGCGACCCATGGCGGGCTCGCCGCAGTGTGAGATCGAGCGCCAGTGCGACGAGCGAACCCTTCGTGTAGTAGCTGACGACCGCGTTCGGCGAGTTTTCGTCGGGACGATAGAACTTGATCCACGCGTCGAAACTCGAATCGGCGATGCTCTGCCGCGAGCGGCCGGGCGTGCGCAATACGGCGCTGACCGTGCGTCCGAGAAGCTCCAGATAGCGCGTGACGTCGATCAGGCCGCAGCGCACGAGCGCGAGGTCGTCGTAGTACGAGGTAATGCCCTCGAACGCCCAGAGCTGCCGCGTGTAGTTTTCGCGCGCGAGGTCGTACGGTGAAAACGCCTCGGGCTTGATGCGCTTCACGTTCCATGAGTGGAAATATTCGTGGCTCGCGAGACCCAGGAAGTGCAGGTAATCGTCGTTGATCCCGGGGTCGCCCCGGGCCGGCAGTTCATCGCGACGGCAGAGGAGGCTCGTGCTCGACCGATGCTCGAGGCCGCCGTGGCCGCTGCCGAGTGCGGTCACCTGGAACAGGTAACGCTCGAACGGTGCGCGAGCGCCGAACAGATCGATGTGGCATTGGCACACGCGAGCGAGGTCGCGTGCGAGCCGCTCGAGGTCGCAATCGTGGCGGCCGGTGACCGCGATTTCATGCCGCACGCCGCCTGCGCTGAAGGCAGCGAGCGCGAAATCGCCCATCTCGACCGGGTGATCGATGAGCTCGTCGTACGACGATGCGCGGTAGCGCCCGAATCCATGAGGCGCTGCGCCATTCGTATCGAGTGTCGTGGCCACGCGCCAGTCTGCGTACGCGTCGCCGGCAGGCGCCACGATATCCAGTAAACAGGCCGACGCCTCGCGTCCTTCCGGACAGAGGAACACGCTTGGCCCGTTGAAATAGGCGCGCGCGTTGTCGACGTAGGCAGTACGCACGGACAGGTCGAACGCGTACACGGTGGCGATCACCGCGAGGGCGCCGTGCGCAGGGTCTGCACGCCATACGTCCTTGGCCTCCTTGCGGATGTTTACGGCTGCGCCGCTCGCTTCGGCCCTCACGTCGATGAACTGCCGGGCGAATTCGCGTATCAAATAGCTTCCGGGAATCCACGCGGGCAGCCGGAAGCGTTGTCCGGCGGGGTCGGGATCGTCGAGTGTGCAGGTCACCTCGAACAGATGCGCGTTGGGATTGCCCGGCGTGATGCGGTAGGAAATGATCGACATGGCGAGGAAGATTACGCGCCGCCGCGACCGACAACGCGTGCACGATCGCGGCTCGGCAGTGCAACCATTTTCAGGAGGTAAGAGGCAATGAGGCTTTCCGATGCATTCGTCAACACCTGGTCGCGCCGCGTGCTTAGCGTGCTGCGCATTGTCGCCGGCTTCATGTTCATGTCGCACGGCATGCAGAAGGTCCTCGGTTTCCCTGCACCGCAGCGCGCGCCGTTCCACCTCTTCTCACTCACCGGCTTCGCTGGTGCGCTCGAATTGATCGGCGGCATGCTGCTGCTCCTCGGGCTGTTCACGCGCCCGGTCGCATTCATCCTGTCGGGCGAAATGGCCTTTGCCTACTTTCTCGCACATGCGCCGCGTGGTTTCTGGCCGCTGATCAACCACGGCGAGCTTGCAGCACTCTACTGCTTTTTATTTCTTTACCTGGCTGCCGCCGGTGGCGGCGCGTGGAGCGTCGATCATTGGTGGCACAACCGACGTATTGCTCCCGGTGAACCAGCACGAGGACAGCTTGGCGCACGCGGTGCGTAACGGGACGGGCGGTTACGCATCCCGCCCGCCTGCAGTTTGTGATCCGGATGAAATGGGGCGCCCCGAAGACGAATCGAACGTCCGACCTGCCCCTTAGGAGGGGGCTGCTCTATCCACTGAGCTACCGGGGCAGCTGCAATCGACGCTTCGCCGCAGCGCGCAACGGTCGCCGGGCCGTGTAACAAAAGGTGTTGAGCCCGGTACGCTGAGCGTTCATTGTACCGCGCGGAAACCTCGCTTTCGTGCGCCGGCGTCGCCGCGACTGCGGCAAAATCAGCGATCCATCATTCACCGTGTCCGTTTCTTCCCGTACGTCGATGATCCCGTGGCTCGACGCAGATGCCGCATTTCCGCCGCTCGAGGCCGCACTCGTCGAGCCGAACGGGCTTCTCGCCGCCGGCGCAGATTTGTCCCCGGCGCGCCTGATCGACGCGTATCGCCGCGGCATCTATCCGTGGTACAGCGAAGGCCAGCCGGTACTCTGGTGGAGTCCCAATCCGCGCATGGTGCTGTTCATCGATGAATTCCGGACGTCGCGATCCCTCGCGAAACGCGTGCGGCGGAACGAATTCGAAGTGCGATGCGATACGGCGTTCGACCAGGTGATCGAAGCGTGCGCCGGGGCGCCGCGTGAGGGACAGCGCGGAACGTGGATCACGCGCGACATGATCGCCGCTTACCGGTGCCTGCACCGGCTCGGCTTTGCGCATAGCGTCGAGGCGTGGCGTGACGGCGAACTGGTCGGTGGCCTGTACGGTCTCGCGCTCGGCGGCGTCTTCTTTGGCGAGTCGATGTTCACCCGGGTCACCGATGCCTCGAAGGTCTGTCTGGTGGCGCTCGTTGCGCTGATACAACAACACGGCGGGACGCTGATCGATTGTCAGCAGGAGACCGAGCACCTTGCTTCAATGGGTGCGCGACCAATCCCCCGAGAGCGGTTCGCACACACGCTGGGCAAGTTGATAAACTCGAGCCGGCCGCCTCGCGGTTGGCGAAGCGGCCCTGTGCTGGAGTACGCGTGAGCAAGCTCAACGACCTTCCGCTCGCGACGCTGCAGTTCTATGCAACGGCGCCATACCCGTGCAGCTATCTGACGGATCGTGCTGCGCGGTCGCAGGTGGCCACGCCGAGTCATCTCATCGATGCGCGTGTTTATAGCGAGCTCGTCCGGCTCGGTTTCCGCCGGAGCGGCGCCTTCACCTATCGCCCGTACTGCGACCACTGTCGCGCATGCGTACCAGTACGTGTCCCCGTGCAGCAGTTCCGGCCGACGCGAAGTCAACGTCGTGCGTGGAGAGATAGGGGCAGTTTGACGGTAAATAGGCGAGAGTTAGCGTACGATCCCAGCCATTACGCGCTGTACTTGCGCTACCAGCGGCTTCGGCATCCCGGCGGCGGGATGGATCAGGACAGCCGTGAGCAGTACCAGCACTTCCTGCTGCATAGCAACGTCGCGACCGATCTGTATGAGTTTCGCGAGGGCGACCACCTCCGCATCGTCAGTCTCGTCGACCGCCTGGGCGATGGCTTGTCATCGGTCTACACGTTCTTCGAACCCGATCCCCCATCGGCGAGCTACGGCACTTTCAGCATCCTTTGGCAGATCGAGCGATGCCGGGAGCTGGGATTGCCCTATCTGTATCTGGGCTACTGGATCCGCGAGAGCCCAAAGATGGCGTACAAGGCGACGTTCAGGCCCATCGAGGGGCTGCGCGGGGGCAGGTGGTCGCCGTTGTCTTGGTAAGGATCTTGCCTATTGCCTCAAGGCGCAGGTATTTGTACGCAACAAGCCGTGCGGTTCAGCTTTAACGCCACGAACCGCTCCTCTTCGGCGCGTTTAGGACGTTGGCATAACGCCCTAACTCCATTGGCTTTTCGCGCCGCCACAACAGCTAAGAACGAAAACTAAGACTTCCTTCGTAGGACTTGCACCTACAGCCGTGTTCTGATGTAGATTACACGCGTGGTGCCGCCGTACGGCACCGTGTGACCCCCAGCGCGCTCCATAACTCGTCGGTAGTTTCTATTCGGAGATTTGTATGAACGCCGTTTCTGAGCTTCTTCCCCTGGCTAACTCACAAGCCCTGCGTCAGATCGAGGTCGATTTCGACGACGACACATCAACGATGTACTGGTGGATGAAGCCGACGCCGCGGCCGTGCTTTAACCGCGAATTTCTGGAAGAGGTCGAACAGTTTGAAAGCCGCCTTCAACTGCATCAGGGATGGATTCGTCATCTCGGGCGTGAATGCAAGGTTGAAAACGCGGTATTTGGAAGTCGAGTACCTGGTGTGTTCAACCTTGGTGGCGATTTGGCGATGTTCATTCAAGCGATCCTGAGAAAGGACCGTCAGACCCTCGCGCATTACGGGAGAATGTGCGTTAACAACATGCACCGGCGCGTAACGGGTTTTGGTAGCGAAATCGCTACATACTCACTCGTGCAGGGTAAGGCCTTCGGTGGCGGCTTTGAATGTGCGCTGGCCAGCGAATTCATAATTGCCGAAAAAAGCGCCACGATGTCCTTCCCGGAAGTATTGTTCAATATGTTTCCGGGAATGGGGGCACTTTCGCTTCTTGGTCGCAGAATCGGGCTTCGCAAAGCCGAAGACATCATTATGAGTGGCGAGGTGTTCAGTGCGAAGCAAATGTACGATGCTGGTGTGGTCGACGAACTCGTCGAAGATGGCACCGGTTTGGAAGTAACGCGCGCAATACTCAAATTGCGGCAACGTCGGCGCAACAGCTACCGGGCGATGTCAATGGCGAAACGCGAATACCTGCCGGTTTCGCTTGCCGAGATGCAAGCCATCGTTGATGTGTGGGTCGATGCCGCGATGAAGTTGGAGACACGCGACATGCGCATGATGGCACGACTCGTACGAGCACAGGACAAGCTCTCGAGCATGACCGCCGAAGATGAAATTGTCGACCGGCTTTTCGATTCCGGTCGCGTTCAGTCGCAGCTCGCCGTTGTTAACGGGTAATGTATTTTAGGTGTGCGAGTGGGCGTACAGGTATCGTTGTAGTGATCCAGCGGTGGCCTCGAAGCACGACTGAATCTCCCCGACCTTAGCCTTGAGCTGTTGAGGTCCGGATTGCATTGCGATCCGGTCGAGGTCGGTTGTCATCTGCGCGAGCTTGGTGGCGCCGACGCCGACGGCTGCGCCCTTGAGCGTGTGCATCAGGTCCGGAATTTCGGTGTATGCCTCGTTCGCAACTGCGCGCTGCGTCTTGGAAAGGATTGCATCAACATCCGAGATAAACCCGCCGATGAGTTCGGTGAGGAACGACGCGTCTCGAGCAATGTCTTCCAACTGCGATATACGGGCCGAATCGAGCAGCGCCTCATCGATCTGGGTAGCCGCTAGCGTCGTCCGGAACTTCAGCAAATCGGTCGATGCAGTTGACCTCTTCGCTTCACTGATTCGCGCAGGTGCATCGTGCGCGCTCGCGAAGTCACCCGTCCTCCGGTTGACTACCCGTTTTCCTAGACGGTCGATCGTATTAATCAGCGATGCCGCATCAAAGGGCTTGCCGACGAATTCATCAGCACCGGCGCCGGCCGCGCGCTGACGAGCATCGATAGTGACGGACGCGGATAGGATCATCGCCGGCATGTGAGTTCCTGCAGGCTCCATCATTCGGATTGCCTGAATTACTTCAATACCGCTCCGCTGCGGCATGTTGAAATCGAGGATTGCCATGTCCGGATTTTGCGCTTCGTAAAGATCTAATGCTTCCTCACCATCGGAGGCCAGGATCACCTCATAGCCGGCACTTTCCAAGAGCTGGCGAATGATCTTTTGATTTGTACCGTTATCGTCGGCGACGAGAACACGCAGAGAGGTGCGCTCGCGCTTCAGTACCATCGAAAGATCAACCGTTGCGGCACCGGTGTCGATGCCTGCGGTCACAGCGTGAATTGCATTACCGATCAGACGTGGCGTCGCGTACTCCAGCGCGTAAGCGCCGTTGATACTATTGACGCGCGCTCGATCGACAACTGTCACTTGGCCATTGGCGATATAGACCAACGCGACTCGAGCTTCGGCTAAGCGTTGTGTCGCTATGTTGAATGCAGCGCACGCTTGCTCTACTGGACAAGCAGCCACGACCCCTCGAATAGTGACTCCAGCGTCTTTGAGTCGATCGATGCGCGCGCCAAGCGAACTGGCAGGAGCAACAACTTCGTAGCGCTCGCCAATGGCACGAAGGGCACCTTCGGGATCTCCGTAGCCCGGCGCGGCGATTAACAAGCAGACGTTACCGCCATCCGCACTGTCGAATTCAGTTATTGGTTCTGCTTCGACGTTATCGGGCGTATCGCGCAGCAGTGGTAGCTCCGCCCAAAAAACGCTTCCTTCGCCAACTTTGCTATCGACCCCGATAGTGCCGCCCATCAGCTCAACCAATTGCTTGGCGATGGTTGTACCAAGACCGGTTCCACCGTACTTTCTTGTGGTCGATTGATCTGCTTGAACAAAACGCTCGAATATTTTCGCGACCGCCTCGGGTGCAATTCCGATGCCCGTATCGGCGACTTCAAATCGAGCTGTCACTCCAGTCTCGGTTTCTTGTCGCAGTGATACCGAGAGGCTGACTTTTCCGCGCTCAGTAAATTTGATCGCATTCCCGAGCAGATTGAGCAGGATTTGGCGCAGGTGATGCGAATCGCCCTTCAGCCGGTAGTCCAGCGCGGGATCGACCACCGCAGTCAGAGTCAGCCCTTTTGCTTGAGCGTGGGGCCGCAGAAGCTGCATCAATCCGTTCACGCACGCATGAAGGTCGAACGGCGCTACTTCAATCGTGAGCCGTCCGGCCTCGATCTTTGTGATGTCCAGCACATCATCGACAAGAGATCGCAGCACCGTGATCGAGTGCCTGAGCAGTGCGACCAGTTCGACCTGCTGATTGGAAAGCGTCGTCGTTTTCAGTAGATCCACTACCCCCACTATTCCATTGAGAGGCGTTCGCATCTCATGGCTCATGTTCGCCAGAAACGACGTCTTCGCTAAATTTGCCTCCTCAGCCTTCGAACGCGCCTCCTGAATCCGCTTGAGCAGCGTTGAGACGTACAGAGGAAGAACGATCAGAGCGATCAGTAAGCCAATTCCCGCTGCGCGGTGGCCGGCCCAGTACGGCACGAGCCAAATGACTCCAGCAAATCCGGCGAGGCTTAGCAACTGGCTAGCGAAGAGGTATTGACGCCCATAACGGAAACCATTGCCGAATGTGACGAAGAGGAACACTCCCGTCATAGAGAATCCGTAGTCTCCGGCCAAGCACATGTACCAAGTTGCGCCTCCGTTGTCCGCTAGCATTCCCACAAGCCGACGGGGAATATTCTTCGTTGGCCATATGCATATGGCGACAAAGATCGCTACCGCTAGAACGAAAAAGGCGGAAAGACCGGCGATGATCGTCCAATCTAGCGAGGACCATTTACCCGGCGCGCCATGGAAGATGGCCATATAGGCCAGGACCAAGCCAACTATGACGATGCGAAGTGCAGCCTGCTCGTGCTCGCTGTCGTCGCGCGCTTTGAGCCGGTGCTTCAATGACTTGAACATCGAAATGAGCATTGGATTACCAGAGGTCTGTGTCTGCGCGCAACTTTCGTGCCTTTTGGTCCGATTCGCCGCTGGTTACGTGTAAAAGCCGGACCACGCGACTCGTCGAAGCGATCGTATGTTCTAAGCCACATAAATACAAAGACTTATGTTACGATTTAACTCCTTTATCTTATAACGAGCTTGCGGCAGGCCCTCAATTCGCCTCAAGAAATCGCGTGGGTGGCTTGGCGAATGTCGGCTTATTCGCCAACTCCGGCGCTACTTGCCGTCGGCTGTCACGGTCCCGAACGCCAAGGATGTCCAATATTTACAGCCGTATAGTAGGAACCGGTAGCTACCTTCCGTCGCGAATCGTGACGAATGACGAGCTGGCTTCGACACTCGATACGAGCGACGCATGGATACGGACGATGACCGGCATTGTGCAGCGCCGCATTGCTGGAGATGGGGAAAGTACGGCTGAGATGGCGGCGATTGCGAGTGCGCGCGCACTCGGGAATGCAGGTGTCAATGCTCGGGACATTGACCTTATCATTGTGGCAACGATTACGCCGGATCTCGTGTTTCCATCGACGGCTGCCCTGTTGCAGGCGCGCCTCGGCGCAAGAAATGTCGGTGCATTCGATTTGTCGGCTGCCTGCTCAGGGTTCATGTATGGCTTGGCCTTGGCGGACGGCATGATTGCGTCCGGCCGATTGAAAACTGCGCTTGTCGTCGGTGCAGAAACAATGTCTCGACTTCTGGACTGGAAGGACAGGTCGACTTGTGTCCTTTTTGGTGACGGTGCCGCTGCTGTAGTACTCGTTTCCGCCAAAAATCCTGGAGTGCGCTCAGTTCGGATGCACGCTGACGGGAGCGATCCTAATGTGCTGTGCACTCCGTCCCAAAGGAGCCGATATTTACATATGGACGGCGGAGCGGTATTCAGATTTGCTGTTCGTGGCCTAGTGGAGGCCGGCGGTGAGATGCTTGAAGCAAACAACATTACCGCAGCTAGTGTCGACTGGCTCATCCCCCATCAAGCAAATTTGCGCATTATCGAATCCTGCGCCAGGAAGTTAAGTATCGCCAAGGAAAAGGTAGTTGTTACAGTCGATCGTCATGCAAACACGTCGGCAGCATCGATCCCTCTTGCCCTGGACGCCGCGGTCACGGACGGTAGAGTACGGACCGGAGACAGCGTCCTTCTGCTGAGCGTTGGAGGTGGATTCACTTGGGCGGGTGGATTAATAACTTGGGCGTAGTCGCGTCGCCATTTAAGGTGGAAAGCGGCGCGGCATAGTTGCCGCTTTATGTAGATCCGAAGAACGCGAATGCCGAACGCCCACATTCATCTGCTTTTGGACGCCTCCAAAGACGATGCGGAACTCATGGCAGAATGTCCATCGTGCGGATCAATTGTCATTGACTCACTCACTGGAGCATGGTCTAGACGTTTTATCGCGTGCGAATGCGGAGTAACGATGGAAGTCATTGCGGAAGAGCTACGACAGCTACGCGCGCTTGCAATCCGCTACCAGCATGCGATCGAGAAATTGGTCGGAGCCAATTGAACTCGGGATTCATTGACGAATGAAAATTCTAGTACCGATAAAGCGTGTCATCGACTTTAACGTGAAGATACGCGTCAAAGCCGACGGCAGCGGCATCGAGACGGCCAATATCAAGATGTCGATGAATCCGTTTGACGAGATCGCCATTGAGGAAGCGGTCCGCATGAAGGAGAAGGGCGTCGCGTCGGAAGTGGTCGCCGTTTCGTGCGGAACGATCACTTGCCAGGAAACGCTTCGCACTGCGCTCGCGCTTGGCGCCGACCGCGCGATCCTCGTTCAAACCGACGTCGATCTACAACCGCTCGCCGTTGCGAAGCTCCTCGCAGCCATTGCACAGCGTGAGACGCCGCAACTCGTCATCCTGGGCAAGCAGGCCATCGACGACGACGCAAATCAGACCGGTCAGATGCTCGCCGCCCTGCTCGACTGGCCACAAGCGACGTTTGCTTCGAAGGTCGAGCTGGGGGAAGGCCGCGCGATCATCAAGCGCGAGGTGGATGGCGGGCTGGAAAGCGTGGAGGTGTCGCTGCCGGCGGTCGTCACTACAGATCTTCGGCTGAACGAACCGCGCTACGCCACGCTTCCGAACATCATGCGAGCGAAGAAAAAGCCGCTCGAAACGTTGACACCCGATGGGCTGGGCGTCGACGTCGCGCCCCGATTGACGATCCTCAAGGTCACCGAACCGCCTGCGCGCAAGGGGGGCGGACGTGTCGCCGACGTGAAGGAGCTCGTCGCAAAGCTGCGCAACGAGGCAAAGGTTCTGCCGTAACCCACGAGCTTGCCTTTGCGCTGAATCAAGGACCGAAAATGCCCGCATTGGTATTGGCCGAGCACGATAACGCCTCGCTGGTCTCGGCGACGCTGCACGCGGTTGCCGCCGCCGTGAAGCTCGGCGGCGACGTCGAAATCCTCGTCGCGGGAAGCGCGGCCGACGCCGCGGCAGCAGCCGCTGCTGCCATCCCTGGAATCACGAAGGTACTGCTGGCAGATGCTTCTCATCTCGCCCGGCCGACTGCCGAAAACGTCGCCGCAACCGTTCTCGAAATCATGAAGCGCGGCTCTTATACGCACGTTCTCGCGGCGGCCACGAGCTTTGGCAAGAATGTGATGCCACGCATTGCAGCGAAGCTCGACGTTGCGCAAATCTCCGAGGTTACGGCAATCGAAGCGGCCGATACTTTCGTGCGTCCGATCTACGCGGGCAACGCCTTCACGACGGTTCGCTCGGGCGATTCCATCAAGGTGATCACGGTACGGGCAACCGCATTCGACGCGGCGCCCCCGAGCGGTGGCGACGCGTCGATCGAGCGCGTTTCCGCGGCGCCCGAGGTGACGACGTCGAAGGTGGTCGGCCAGGAGCTCACGAAATCGGAACGTCCCGAGCTTACGAGTGCGCGGGTGGTTGTCTCTGGCGGCAGGGGCATGGCCAGCGGCGAGAATTTCAAGCTGCTGGAGGCGCTCGCCGACAAGCTGCATGCCGCAATCGGTGCGTCGCGCGCGGCTGTGGATGCCGGTTACGTTCCCAATGACTACCAGGTGGGACAGACCGGCAAGATCGTTGCGCCCGACCTGTATGTCGCCGTCGGAATCTCCGGCGCCATACAGCATCTTGCGGGCATGAAGGACAGCAAGGTCATCGTCGCAATAAACAAGGACGCCGAAGCGCCGATTTTCCAGATTGCCGACTATGGCCTTGTCGGCGATCTTTTTGAGCTCGTACCCGAGTTGACACGCGAGCTGGGACCCTGATTCGACGCGCGACCCGCAACCATGAGCACCTACCACGCTCCGCTCCGGGACATGGAGTTCGTGATGAACGAGCTTGCCGGACTTGCGCAGATCGCAGCGTTGCCGGGATACGAGGAGGCCACGCCCGACACCGTGGCGGCAGTCCTCGAGGAAGCGAACCGGTTTGCGGCCGATGTGCTCGATCCCTTGAACGCATCGGGTGACAGGGAAGGCGCCAGGCTCCTTCCCGACGGCAGCGTGAAAACCCCGGAAGGGTTCAAGGCGGCGTACCGCAAATTCATCGAGGCCGGCTGGAACGGCATCAACAAGCCGGCCGACTACGGCGGCCAGCATCTTCCGCAACTCGTTGCCGCCGCCGTGGAGGAAATGTGGCACGCGGCCAACATGGCATTCGACTTGTGTCCGCTGCTGACGCAAGGGGCTATCGATGCGATCGAGCTCGTCGGAACCGACGATCAGAAGTCGCGCTACCTGCCGCATATGGTTTCCGGCGAATGGACGGGGACGATGAACCTCACCGAGCCGCAAGCGGGTTCGGACCTCGCGGCCGTGCGCATGCGTGCCGAGCCGCAACCCGACGGCAGCTGGAAGCTTTTCGGCCAGAAGATTTTCATCACCTACGGCGAGCACGACTTCGCCGAAAACATCGTCCACCTCGTGCTCGCCCGCACGCCCGGCGCGCCGGAGGGCGTCAAAGGGATCTCGCTTTTCATCGTACCGAAGTTTCTCGTCAACGCCGATGGCTCGCTCGGCGCGCGCAACGACGTGCATTGCGTTTCGCTCGAGCACAAGCTCGGCATCCATGCCAGTCCCACGGCCGTGCTCGCCTATGGCGACCATGGCGGGGCGACCGGATATCTGATCGGTGAGCAGAATCGCGGCCTCGAGTACATGTTCATCATGATGAACCAGGCGCGATTCTCGGTGGGCATGGAGGGAGTCGGCCTGTCCGAGCGTGCATATCAGCGCGCCGTGAGCTACGCGCGCGAGCGCGTCCAGGGGCGCCCCGTCGGCGGCGAGAAGACGGCAAGGCCGGCGCCGATCATCGAGCATCCCGACATACGCCGCATGCTGATGACCATGCGCGCGTACATCGAGGCCATGCGCGCGCTCGGCTACGTCACGGCGGCTGCCATCGACAACGCGCGACACGCCGCCGGCGCGGCGCTGCGCAGCCAGCATCAGGCGTTCGTCGATTTGATGATTCCGGTGGTGAAAGGCTGGTGCACCGAGACTGCGCAGGAGATCACCTATCTCGGCGTGCAAGTGCACGGAGGCATGGGATTCATCGAGGAGACCGGTGCGGCGCAGTACTACCGCGATGCGCGCATCATTACCATCTACGAAGGCACGACGGGCATCCAGGCGAGCGACCTCGTCGGTCGCAAGACCGCGCGCGATTCGGGCGCTACGGCCAACCTCGTCGCCGCGCAGATCGACAAGGTCGCGGCGCATCTCGCGTCGCATACCGATCCTTCGCTCAATGCCATCGGGCTGCGGCTGGCAGCGGCCACGGCCGCACTGCAGTCCGCCATCGACTGGATGGTGTCGACGAGTGCCGCCAATGCGCGCACCGCGTATGCCGGCTCGGTGCCTTACCTGAAGCTATGGGGAATCGTCGCCGGCGGCTGGCAGATGGGGCGTGCAGCGATGGTGGCGGTCGACAAGCTCGCAAGAGGGGAGGGCGATGCGGCGTTCATGCGCGCCAAGATCGCCACCGCGCGCTTCTATGCGGAAAATCTGCTGCCGCTGGCGGAAGCGCACGCGCAGTCGGCGATCGGCGGCAGCCAGGCAACGCTCGCCCTGGGTGCCGATCAGTTCTAAGCGACGCACTGAAGCGCTAGCGCCTTCCCGGCAACCGCGTTCATCGCAAGCCGGCGACCGGGTCATCCGACAACGTGATCCAGGCCGGCGCGTGATCGCTCGGACGTTCGCGGCCGCGGCACGCTGCGTCGACGCCGGCGTCCTGCAGACGTTCTGCCAGCAGCGGATTCAACAACAGGAAGTCCATGCGGAATCCGGCATTGCGCTGGTAGGCAAACGCATTGACCCAGAACGTGTAGATCGTCTCGTCAGGATGCATTCGACGCGTCGCATCGGTCCATCCCTGCGCCAGCAGCCGGCGCCATGCGTCGCGGCTCTCCGGCTGCATCACCGCGTCGTGGCGCCACGCCCATGCATTGTAGATGTCGCCGTCGGTGGGCACGACGTTGAAATCGCCGGCGAGCACCACCGCCGTCCTCGACGTGCACAGCGTGCGGGCATGGGCGATGAGACGCTCGAACCATGCGAGCTTGTAGTCGAACCGCGGCCCGGGCTGCGGATTGCCGTTCGGCAGGTAGACCGACGCGACGATGATGCCGTGGACGTCGGCTTCGAGATAGCGCGCCTCGCGGTCGGCATCGTCACCGGGAAGGCCCCGGCGGACCTCGCGCGGCGGCTCGCCTTTCGCAAGGATAGCGACACCGTGGTGCGCACGCTGTCCATGCCAGATCGCGCCGTACCCGGCTTCGGCGACGGCCTTCGCCGGAAACTTCGTGTCGTCGGTCTTGATCTCCTGCAGGCAGACGACATCGGGCGCCGTTTCGTCGAGCCACTCGACGAGCCGGGGGAGGCGTCCGTTGACGCCGTTCACGTTGTAGGTGGCGATCTTCATCCGGCGCTGCATCGGGAACCACGCGGTATGCTCACACGTCTACGCGTGCAGCGCACGCGCGTCACATCAGCCTCGAGGCGTTCCGCATGACACCCCTGTATCGCATCCTTGCCGCGCTCGTCGCGCTGTTCGCCTTTTATGGCGCCGCGGACGCACAGTCTTTCAGCGACAGCCTGGGCGTCGTGGCGCCGGTCGGCCCCGGTGCGTACCCGGTGGGCTGCAGCAACGTCGAACAGGATTTTTCGCGCGTCGCACCCGGGAGCAACGCGACCGACTACTGGGAAGGACGCGGCGGCGGCGGATCCGGCTACGTGACGGATCTGCTGGTCGACCCCGCGCATGCATTCGTCGTCAGCGTCACGCTGCCGGACGACGGCGAGCTCTACGGTGATTTCCAGAACCGCACGCTGACATTCGGGACGCTCGTCTGCTATCCCACGTCGGTAACGAATACCCGGGCCGATTACCCGCTGCCGAACGGCAAGGTGGTCCCGCACATGCAGCGCGGGGCCGACCCGGCATTTTTTGCGGAGGATCGCGCGCGCTTTCCGGTCCTGCTCTTCTCCACGGGGCTCGGCGGCAGCCCCTTGTCGGGCGACTACATCGACGTTCTGACGCTCTTCGCGAGCCAGGGCTACGTCGTCGTCGCGCCGTTTCACGCCGACGCTCGCATCAGCGACATCCGTCTCGAGACGTTGAATGACGTCATCGATGCGCTGGCGCAGTTTTCGGATTACACCGCGTTGCAGTCGATTCGCCCGCATGCATTGCGCGCGTCGCTCGACGCGGTCCTCGCCAGTCCCGACTTTGCCGCGCGCATCGACGCCAACGCGATCGGCGGGTTCGGCGCGAGTCTCGGCGGCGAATCGTTGCTGCTGATGCGCGGCGCGCGGCTTACGGTCTCGCCGGGATTGTCGTCGTCGACGATCATGAACGATCAACGCCTCAAGGCCGCGGTGGGTTACGTGCCGTACTTCGGCCAGCCGATCCTGCCGGCGTTCGGACGCGACGAGCAAGGGCTTTCCGACGTGCAGATGCCGTATCTCGCGATCGCCGGCGGCGCCGATCTCACGGCACCGGCCATCACCACCGCACTCGGGATGTCGCAGCTTCCCGGGGTACGCCAGTTCGTGGTGCTCGGAGGCGTCTCGCACTCGTTCGACGTGCCGTCGACGCCCGACATCTTCACGTGGTCGCTCACCTTCCTCCAGGCGTATGTCGAGGATCGGCCCCTTGCGCGTGCAACGAGCGCACGCATGACGAAGGTTGCCGGGGGCGGCGACGACGTGCTGCTGCTCGATCGGGCTGCGCCGTTGCCGCCGGGGCCCGGGCAGCAGATCGCCATCGAGTACTACAACCCGGGTCTCGACCATTACTTCATGACTGCCGATCCGAACGAAGTTGCCATCCTCGACGCGGGGCAGGTGATCGCCGGGTGGCAGCGCACGGGCTATGCATTCGGCGTGTACGCGCCCGACGCGTCCGCCGGCGTTGCCGCGTGTCGTTTCTTCGGCGTGCCCGGCGTTGGGCCGAACTCGCATTTCTTCACGATACTTCCGTATGAATGCGACGCGGTGAAGCGCAACCCGCTCTGGCTTTTCGAAGGTCTCGTGTTCCGTGTCGACGCCCCCGACGCCACGGGCAACTGTCCGGCCGATCGGGTGCCCGTCGTGCGGATGTACAACAACGGGAAGGGTGGCCAGGCGAATCACCGGTACCTGACGAGCCACAGCGAAACCGCCGAGATGCTGCGCGAAGGCTGGATCGTCGAGGGCACCGTGTTCTGCTCGCTGCCATGACTTGAATTGCCGTGCCTTCCCGTGGCATGCTTCGCTCCAGCAGCGGCGGGCGGTACGGCCGGCCCGCGCGCCACCCGAATGAACGCAGGCCTGCGGAGAAACGACGTGTCGATCTACGGCGGAAGACGAGGGTGGAACGATCTCAATGACGTCGTGCAGCCGATCGTGCGCCCGCGCATGGTGGAACCGCGCGAGTCGCCGCTGAAGTCGGCCACCGACTGGACGAGCATGCGCAAGGCGCGGCCCGCCGATCACCTGCTGCCGCAAAGCGAGAAGTGGTTCGACATGCTGCCGGTAGAGCTCGCTCCCTGCGCGCTCGCCAGCCAGTTCCCTCGCATCGTGAATCTCATCGTTTCGCAATGGAACGATCACGTGCACGCACCCGGGTTGTTCGAGGACCTGCTCGGTGATCGGCGAGGCGGACGTGCAGGCTTTCCGGCGGCGGTCCGGCGCGACCTGTTGAACCTGCAGGAATTCTGGTACAGCGGAAAGATCGACGTGCGCTGAGCGTCACCAGCCGGCCATCGCGGAGAGCCGGTCGTAGAGTCCGGCTGCGCTCGCGAGCACCGCTCCGCCGGCACGCAAGCCCCGGTCGCCCGGGTAGGAAAGCACCCGCCCGCCCGCCTCCTCGACGAGCAGCAAGCCCGCGCTCGCATCCCATGGGTGCATGTGCGGTTCGAGATAGGCATCGAAGCGCCCGGCCGCCACGTGCGCGAGCATCAGTGCGCCTGCGCCATGGTCCTTCACTTCGGCACCCGCCTCGATCAGCGCCCGGCGGAGGCGAAGATGTGCATCGAGGTCGTGGCGGTATACGTAGCCGTGCACGAGGAGCGCGCGCTCGAGTGCCCGGCAGTCGGACGCGCGCATGGGTCGTCCATTGACATGCGCGCCGCGACCGGCGGCCGCGGCGAAGAGCTCGTCGGCGACCGCATCGTAAATCGCCGCGATGCGGCGCACGCCGCTTTCGACGAACGCGATCGAAACGCACCAGTAGCGCACGCCGTGGATGAAATTCAGCGTGCCGTCGATCGGGTCGATGATCCACGTTCGCTCGCCGATCGTCCCGCCGGCTTCCTCGCCGAGCATCGCGTCGCCGGGAAATGCATGCGCGAGCCGCGTGCGGCACAGCGCTTCGACGGAACGGTCGGCGACGCTCACCCAGTCCTGCAGGTCGCCCTTGGATTCGGCGGAATAGGCGAGCTCGCCGTTGAAATAGCGAAGCGCCAGCGCGCCCGCTTCGCGCGCGAGGCTCGCCGCGAATTCGACGCGCGCGTCGAGATCGATGGTCGGCATGGGCTTGTATGATAGGCGCATGGCCGCAAGCGACAGCGCGATCATGCGCATGAGAATCGGCATCGACCTTGGCGGGACGAAGACCGAGGTCATCGTTCTCGATCGCGAGGGCAACGTGCGGATGCGCCGGCGCGAGGCAACGCCGCAGAACGACTATCGCGCCATCATCGACCTGGTGGCCCGGCTCGTTCACGACGCGGAGCACGAATGCGGCCTCGCGCCCGGCAGTGCAACGGTCGGCGTCGGCACGCCCGGCTCCGCTTCGCGTGCCACCGGATTGCTGCGCGGCTCGAACTCGGTGTGCATGAACGGCATGCCCGTCAAGCGCGATATCGAAGCGGCCCTTGCACGCCCGGTCGCGATGGCGAACGATGCCAATTGCTTCGCACTTTCCGAGGCGAGCGATGGCGCGGGCCGCGGTGCCGGCGTCGTGTTCGGCGTGATCCTCGGCACCGGAGTCGGCGGCGGATTCATCATTGGCGGCCGCGTGCTGGAAGGCATCAATGGCATTGCCGGGGAGTGGGGTCACAATCCGCTGCCGTGGCCGCGCGACGACGAAGTTCCGGGGCCGCCCTGCTTCTGCGGGCGATCGGGTTGCATCGAAACGTACGTGTCGGGCCCGGGAATGCTGCGCGATCATCGGTTGCATGGCGGCAGCGAAGATTCGACACACGCGATCGTCGCCGCCGCCGCCGCCGGCGACGCTTCGTGCGAGGCGACACTCGCGCGTTATGAAGAGCGCCTCGCGCGTGCACTTGCGCATGTGATCAACATCGTCGATCCCGATGTCGTCGTGCTCGGCGGGGGCCTGTCCAATATCGACAGGTGGTACAAATCGGTCCCGCGCCTGTGGACGAGATGGGTTTTCAGCGACCGTGTCGACACGTCGCTCGTGCGACATGTGCACGGCGATTCGAGTGGCGTGCGGGGCGCGGCCTGGCTGTCCGGTGGACCCGCTTTCCGCGACCTTTGAGGGTCCGTCTTACAGCATCACCGACGCCTCGCCGACAGCCGCCGCACGGTTGCTGACCTACGATGGAATGCGTGGCAATCAGCCAATCCATCGGAGGAAGGTATGCGCATCTCTCTGAAGGCAGCGGTAGGCGTCGTCGGCCTCGTGGCAGCGACGACGGCGGCGGCGCAGGTGACGTTGTATTCGCGCGATGGCTTTCACGGTCAGCAGTTCACGGCGAACGGCACCGTGCGCAATCTCGATCGGCTCGGCTTCAACGACCGCGCAAGCTCGGTCGTCGTCAACGACGGCAACTGGCAGGTCTGCGAGGATGCCAACTTCAACGGCCGCTGTGTGATCCTGCAGCCGGGTGAATATCCGACGCTCGACCGGATGGGCCTCGAAAACGAGATCTCGTCGATACGGCCGGTCGACTCGCGCTACGGCGCGAACGATGACCGGCGTGCGTATGTCGCACAGGGTTACGACTATCACCGGCGTGCGGACGAGCGGCTGTACGAAGCGCCCGTGACCTCGGTGCGTGCGGTGGTCGGCCCGCCCGAGGAGCGTTGCTGGGTCGAGCGCGGCGAATATCGTGGCGACACGAACGTGCCGGGCGCCGTCGCGGGTGCCGTGATCGGTGGGCTCCTCGGCAACCAGATCGGACATGGATCGGGTCGCGCTGCTGCAACGGCAGGCGGTGCGATCGCCGGCGGCGCGATCGGATCGAGCATTGGTGCTGACAACGGGTATGGCGGCGACATCCAGCACTGCCGGACTGTCGGACGCTACGATCACCCCGATTTCTGGGATGTGACGTACTCGTTCCGCGGTGAACAGCATCGCGTGCAGATGTCATCGCCTCCTGGCGCGACCATCCTGGTCAATGCCGACGGCGAGCCGCGCACGCAATGACGCGCAAGCGCTGTTGCGCGCGAAGAGCGGCCGATGCGGCCGCTCTTTTTTTGTGCCCCGACGGCGAGCCGCGCGCGCAATGACGCCCAGGCGCTGCTGCTCTTGCTTTGTGCCGCCCTGTCGTTACATGCCCGCGTAATTCGGTCCGCCGCCACCTTCCGGTGGAACCCAGTGAATATTCTGGCGTGGATCCTTGATGTCGCACGTCTTGCAATGCACGCAATTCTGCGCGTTGATCTGCAGCCGCCGCGTCCCGGTGCCCGCGTCGCCGGCGACGAATTCGTAGACGCCGGCCGGGCAGTAGCGCGACTCGGGACCGTCATAGATGGCAAGGTTCACATTGACCGGCACGGACGGGTCGCGTAATTGGAGGTGCACCGGCTGGTCTTCCTCGTGATTCGTGTTCGACAGGTACACCGACGACAGGCGGTCGAACGTCACGGTGCCATCGTATTTGGGATACGGGATGACCGGCATGCGCTCGGCCGGTTGCAGCGATTCGTGATCGGCGTGCCGATGGCGCATCGTCCACGGCACGAGTGCGCCCAGACCCAGGTCGTTGAGCCACATATGGACGCCGCCGTGCAACGTGCCGGCCAGCGTGCCGAAGCGCAGCCCGGGCTTCACGTTGCGCACCTTGAAAAGATCGTCGTACACCCACGAGCTGCGCCACGATGATTCGTACGCTCGCAGCTCGTCGCGCGCGCGTCCCTCGCCGAGGGCCGCGAAGGCCGCTTCCGCCGCCAGCATGCCGGTCTTCATTGCATTGTGCGAACCCTTGATGCGCGGCAGATTGATGAACCCCGCGGCGCAGCCGATCAGCGCGCCGCCGGGAAACGCGAGCGCCGGCACCGACTGCAGCCCGCCTTCGTTGATCGCCCGAGCGCCGTACATGATGCGCTTGCCGCCTGCAAGCGTGGGCTGGATTGCGGGATGCAGCTTGAAGCGCTGGAACTCGTCGTACGGCGACAAGTGCGGATTCGCATAATCGAGATGCACGACGAATCCCACGGCGACGCGGTTGTCGCCGAAGTGATAGACGAACGAGCCGCCGCCCGTTGCATCGTCGAGCGGAAAGCCCAGCGTGTGAATCACGAGTCCCGGCGTGTGCTTCTGCGGCGCGACTTCCCAGAGCTCCTTGATGCCGATGCCGTATTTCTGCGGATCGACGCCGTCGCGCAGCGAAAACTGCTGCATCAGCGCCTGCGACAGTGAGCCGCGGCAACCCTCGGCGAACAGCGTGTAGCGCGCATGGAGCTCCATGCCTTCCTGGTACCCCGGCTTGTGCGACCCGTCCTTCGCCACGCCCATGTCGCCCGTCGCGACGCCAAGCACTTCGCCGCGATCGCCGTACAGGATTTGCGTCGCGGGAAAGCCCGGATAGATTTCGACGCCGAGCGATTCCGCCTGCTGCGCGAGCCACCGGCAAAGATCGCCGAGGCTGCCGATGTAGTTGCCGCGATTGCTCATCAGCGGCGGGAGCAGGGGCGAAGGTACCCGATACGCGGCGTGCTCGGTGAGGAAGAGGAACCGGTCTTCGGCAACCGGCGTGGCGAGCGGTGCGCCCGCGGCCTTCCAGCCGGGCAGCAGCTCATCGAGTGCGCGGGGATCGATCACCGCGCCGGACAGGATGTGCGCGCCGATCTCGGCACCCTTCTCGAGGATGCACACGGTAACCTCGCGTGCAGCGGCGGCGGCAAGCTGTTTCAGTCTGATCGCTGCGGCGAGTCCGGCCGGGCCGCCGCCGACGATCACGACGTCGTACTCCATCGCTTCACGTGTCATCGCACTCCCGCTCGCGGGCCTCGCGCGAAAAGCGTCAATTATAATGACGGCCGCATATGCCGATCCTCCTGCCCGGGCGTGAATCGCCGGTTGCGCTGCCGATCGGCGGATCGCGATGAATCTGCTCGCGATCGTCGTCGCGCTGGCGCTCGAGCAGTGGCGCTCGTTCGAATGGCGCGCATCGGTCGAGCGCGCATTCGTGAGCTACGCCCGCGGAATCGAGCGGCGTCTCAACGGCGGCACGCTCGGCCAGGGCATCGTGGCAACGGTGCTCGCCATCGCACCGCCGGTCGTACTTGCGGCACTCGCCTGGTGGCTCCTCGAGCGACTCCATCCGTTCTTCGGGCTCGTCTTCAACGTGCTGGTGCTTTACGCGCTGATGGGATTCAGGCGCTTCAGCCACGCGATCTCGGCGATCATCTCGGCATTGAAAAGCGCCGACCTCGGCGGCGCCCGGCGCGCGCTCGCAAGCTGGCACGCGACGAGCGCGACTGACCTTTCGAGCCAGGACATCGCACGTCTTGCGATCGAGCGCGGCTTGACCGACGCGTACCGGCAGGTCTTCGCGGTGCTGTTCTGGTTCGTCGTGCTGCCCGGACCGACGGGTGCCGTGCTGTATCGCGCGGCCGCGCTGCTCGCGTCGGAATGGAAGGGCGCGCTGCCCGGCGACGACATGACGGTGCTCGCCCGCTCGCTGACGCTCTTCGGACGGCCGGCACGCATGCTGTTGGCGTTGCTCGACTGGATTCCGGCGCGACTCACTGCGCTTTCGTTCGCCGTCGTCGGTGACTTCGAGGATGCGGCGTTCTGCTGGCGCACGCAGGCGCGCACATGGCCCGAAGCGTATGGGGGTGAAGCGATCGGCGTGGTTCTGGCGAGCGGTGCGGGCGCGCTCGGCGTGCAAGTGGGCGGATCGCTCCCCGGTTACGACGGGGCACCCGATCCGCGTCCGGAAATCGGCATCGGCGATGCGGTCGAAGCCGAGATCCTCCCGTCGGCAGTCGGGCTCGTATGGCGTGCGCTGGTGCTGTGGCTGCTGCTCGTGTTCCTGCTGTCGCTCGCGAACTGGGCGCCGTAGCTGGTTGCAAGCGCGGGGGTCTTGCGCCCGCGCCGGCGCAGCGCAGCGGCGCCAGCCGCAAGCGCGGGGCGCAATAAAATCAGCGTGCAGGATCGCGCGCCGCCGCCGACTCGCGCAGAAGCGTCTGCAGGAGCGCGACGCGCTGCGGCGTCACGCGGCCTTCGGCCACCGCGGCCCTGACCGCACAATCGGGCTCGCTAATGTGGCGGCAGTCGCGAAAGCGGCAATGCGAAACGAGCTCGCGCAGGTCGACGAAGGCGCCGGTGATCACTTCCTGCGTGCAGTGCGCGAGACCAAACACTTTCATGCCCGGCGAGTCGACGATCCAGCCATCATCGCCGGGCAGGCGGTACAGCATTGCCGCGGTCGTCGTGTGCCGGCCGCTTCGCAACGCCTCCGACAGCTCGCCGGTGCGCGCGTTGGTCCCTGGCAGCAGCGCGTTGATCAGCGTCGACTTGCCCATCCCGGATTGACCGACGATCACGCTGTGCTCGCCGCGCAGCCAGGAGGCGAGCGGCGATACGTCGCCTTTCGCCGAGACGCGCACTGTCCGATAGCCGAGCGCCGCATATTGCGCGAAGCGTTCGGCGAATCGCGCGGCGCCGGGCAGGTCGGACTTGTTCACGACGAGAAGGAAGCGGCACCGCTCGGCCTCGGCCGCGACGATCCAGCGGTTCAGCAGGTGCTCGTCGACCGGCACGTCGGGCGCCACGACGCCGAGCACCTGGGTCACGTTGGCGGCGATCAGCTTTTCGTTGAACGCATCCGAACGATAAAGAAGACTGCGCCGCGGTGCGACACCGACGATTACGCCGCCTCGCGCTTCGCGGACGACCTCGACGCGGTCGCCGCATGCAAGGGTTGTCGTGCGGCCCTTCAGCACGCATTCGATCATGCCGCCGCCGTCGTCGAGGTCGACGCCATAGTGACGCCGATGCGCCGCGACGACGAGACCGTTGACCGATTCGCGCCGCAGGTCCGCCGCGCGCGTCACAGCCCGTCCCGGGCGTCGACTACGCGAACAGGCGGTCGGTCTTGGCCGCGCAAAGGACGTCGTTCTCGGTGATGCCGCCCGCATCGTGCGTCGACCACGCAACGATGCAGCGGTTGTACGAGACGGTGAGGTCCGGGTGATGGTCCTCGCGATTGGCGATCCATGCGAGCGCGTTCACGAAGCCGACCGTCTCGTGGAAGTTCGCGAACGCGTACGTTTTCGAAAGACGTGCATCCGCGCTCGACCAGCCGGTGAGCGGCTGCATGCGTGTTGCGAGCTCGGTCGCAGCCAGCCTGGCGGCGCCCGCGCGGCAGTGCTGCGCGGCGAGCGTGCGCAGCGCTTCGGGAAGCGGGTGGAAATCGGTCGTCATCGTCGTTGCCTCTCGGACAGGAGCACCGATCACGCGGCGGCGCGCGGAGCCGGGAGCGCCGCGAGGCGCGCCACGCGGATCGCCGCGGGAGGATGCGAATCGTAGAACGCGGAATGCAGCGGGTCGGGCGTGAGCGTCGCCGCGTTGTCTTCGTAAAGCTTGATGAGCGCAGCCACGAGTGCGCCCGCCGACGCATGCGCGGCCGCGAACGCGTCGGCCTCGAACTCGTGCCTGCGTGAATAGGCTGCGGCCAGCGGTGCGAACACGAACGTGAACACCGGAAGTGCGAGCATGAAAAGCGCGAGCGCGACGCCGGGACGCGTCATCGCGATTTGAACGTCGTTCGCCGGGATGCCGAGCCCCGCGTAGAACCAGGGTGACTGCGCGAGCCATGCGAGGAGGCCGAGGAGCGCGAGCGAAGCGAGTGACGACCAGGCCACGCGCTTGACAACGTGGCGCAACCGGAAATGCCCGAGCTCGTGCGCGAGCACCGCCTCGACCTCGTCGGGCGCAAGGCGCGCGAGCAGCGTGTCGAAGAAGACGACGCGCTTCGCCCGGCCGAAGCCGGTGAAATACGCATTGCCGTGCCCCGAACGCTTCGATCCGTCCATCACGAACAATCCGGACGCCGTGAAGCCACAGCGGTGGAGCAGGTGCTCGATGCGATCGCGTTGCGCGCCCGCGGGCAGCGGCGAGAAGCGATTGAAGAGCGGCGCGATCACGGTCGGATACAGCACGAGCACGAGCAGCTGGAACGCCATCCACGCAAACCAGACGAATAGCCACCAGTAAGCGCCGGCGCTGCGCATCAGCCACAGGACGACGAAGGCGAGCGGCAGCCCGAGTACCGCGCCTACCGCGGTCCCTTTCGCGAGATCGGCGAGCCAGGTCGCGAGGGTCGTGCGGTTGAATCCGAATCGCTCCTCGATGCGAAACGTGCGCCACCACGAGAACGGCAGCGAAACGGCGCCGCCGGCAACCGCGACGCCGCACAGCAGCAGCACGTCGCGAACGAGCGGCGGAAGCGCTGCGCCCTGCGTCGCTGCCAGCAGCCACGCGAGCGCGCCACCCTGCGTGAGCACGAGAAGCAGCGCGGCGTCGACGATCGACTCGAGCATGCCGAGGTGCTGCTTGGCGATCGTGTAGTCGGCCGCCTTGCGGTGCGCGATGTCGTCGACGCGCGCCGCGAATGCGGCGGGCGTTGCGACCCGGTGCGCACGCACGTGGGCGACCTGGCGTGCGGCTAGCCACAGGCGCAGCGCAAGCGTCAGCGCAACGGCGACGACGAAGACGATGGAAAACGCATCAGCGGTCACGGCAATTGTGCGGCGGCGGATCTCGCGCCGCGCTCACGTACAATGGAATGCGAGTCATTTTACGCCCCGACATGCCCCAGGATCCCAATCGGCTCATCTGGATCGACCTCGAAATGTCGGGGCTGCGGCCCGACAGCGACCGCATCCTCGAAGTCGCGCTCGTCGTCACCGATCACGCGCTCGAAACCGTCGCGCAGGCGCCCGTCTGGGTCGTCCATCAGCAGGACGCGGTCCTCGATGGAATGGACGCATGGAACCGCTCGACACATGCGCGCTCGGGACTCATCGACAAGGTGCGAGCGTCGAGTGCGACCGAGCAGGAGGTCGAGGCGGCCGCCCTCGCGTTCCTGCGCGAACACGTGCCGGCGAAGGCGTCGCCGATGTGCGGCAATTCGATCTGCCAGGACCGGCGCTTTCTCGCGCGCTTCATGCCGGCGCTCGAGGATTGGTTCCATTACCGCAATCTGGACGTCTCGACGCTCAAGGAACTTGCGCGCCGCTGGAAGCCGGAGCTCGGCAAGGGCATTCCGAAGGAGGGACGCCACGAGGCGCTCGCCGACGTGCTCGAATCGATCGCGGAGCTGCGCTACTACCGCGACAATTTCCTGCGGCTGTGACCGGCGTTCGTACGTGGCGGTCGCGGGGGTGAAATTCTGCAGCGTCTGCGGATCGGCGGACATCGAGCGCCGCGTGCCGGACGGCGATACGCTGCCACGCGATGTGTGCGCGAATTGCGCGACGATCCACTACCAGAATCCGAAGGTCGTCGTCGGCTGCCTGCCCGAATGGGAGGACCGTGTCCTGCTCTGCCGGCGTGCGATCGAGCCGCGCTACGGATTGTGGACGCTTCCGGCGGGATTTCTCGAGAATGGCGAGACGCTCGCGAACGGCGCGCTGCGCGAAACGCTGGAGGAGGCGCATGCGCGCGTCGCGCTCGGCGAGCTCTACGCGGTGATCAGCCTGCCGCAGATCAACCAGGTGTACATGATGTTTCGCGCGCGGCTTGTCGACCTCGACTTCAGCGCCGGCGCCGAAAGCCTCGAGGTCCGCCTTTTCGACGAGCGCGAGATTCCGTGGGAGTCGATCGCGTTTCGCACCATCGCGCGGACGTTGCGCAACTATTTCCTCGATCGGCGGCGCGGCGGGTTTGCGCTGCACGTGAGCGCGATCGAACGTCGCTCGCCGCTCACGCCCGATCTGCTCGCCGCCGGTTGACGCCGCACCGCGCCTTGGCACGCAGTCGCCGTATCAAGCCGGCTTGTCCGACGCCGCGCGCCGCCCCAGCGCCTCGAACTGGCGGCGCAGATGTTCGATTTCGTCGTCGGACAGCGTATCGAGATTGACGAGGCTCGTGCGCGCGGTGGCAATGGCGCGCAGCAACTCGTCGAGCTTCAACTGCGTTTCCTTGGTGTCCCGATTCTGGCTGCTCTGGATGACGAACACCATCAGGAACGTCACGACGTTCGTGACCGTGTTCGCAACGAGCTGCCACGCGTCCGAAAAGCGGAACAGCGGACCGGTCACGCCCCACAGCACGGCGAGGATCAGCGCGGCGACGAACGCCCACGGCGAGCCGAACGCGTCGGCGAGTGAGCGGGCAACTCTGCGGAACCACTCGTTCATGGCGTGCTTTCGCTGCAGGATCGGACTTCGACGACGCCGATGGCGCCAGGGTCGGGCCCCGCAGCATCGGCCTTGTGCGCCGGGGCGACCAGGCGTTGCAGCTTATGACACCGGCCATCCCAGCAAAGATCGTAGTCGCGCGTGAACGGGGACAGTGTCAGCCGCAATTTCGGCAATCGTCCGACGGACGGCTTCCACGACCACCAGCCGTCGCGAAGGATCGCGTCCGGTGGCGGGTCCATGCCTGCGCCCGAGCCCTGGATCCGCGCTTCGGTCAGGTGCAGCGTCGACGCTTCGACCTGGTAGCGTTCCTCCCAGCGCGTCTTCTCGACGGAATGGGTCCATGCGACGGTGAAGTGATCGGCGGGGATGACGGCACGCAGCGCCCCCGCGACGAACAGGCAAGCGGTGTGCACCGCTTATGCGCGCGCCTTCACCGGCTCCGGCAGGCCGCGCCTGCGCCACAGATGCCAGAGGATGAAAAGCGCACTCGCGACGAAGCCGGCCTGGTCGGTCCACGGTACCGCGGCGACGAGCAGCGATGCGGCGGCAAACGCGATCACCCGCTCGGGCCAACTGATCGGACCGCGAAGGAAATAGCCGATCGCGGCACCGCCCCACAAACCGATCGCGAGCACCGTCTTCGCAATCACGTAGACCGCAGCGATCAGCGACACGCTCGCGCCGTTGACGGACGGCTGCAGCATCAGCGCCGGATCGTAGACCGCCATGTACGGGATGACAAAGCCGGCGATCGCGATGTGCGTCGCCTTCCATCCGATGCGCATCGGCGGACCCTTGGCGATCGAGGCGGCGGCGAACGCGGCGAGCGCCACCGGCGGCGTCAGGTCGGCCATGATGCCGAAATAGAAGACGAACATGTGCGACACGATGAGCGGCACGCCGAGCTTCAACAGCGCGGGTGCCGCAATCGCGCTCGTGATGATGTAGTTCGGAATCGTGGGGATGCCCATGCCGAGGATCAGGCACACGATCATCGTGAGCAGCAGCGACAGGAACAGGCTCCTGCTGCCGACGTGCAGCACGAACTCGGCGAAGTTCGACGCGGCACCGGTCAGGGTGAGCACGCCGATGATCACGCCGACGATCGCGCAGGCGAGACCGACGGTGACCGCCTGGCGCGCGCCGTCGACGAGGCTCTGGCGCATCGTGACGAGCGTTTCGCGGCCGCGAATTGCCGCGGTGATCGCGACGAGGATGCCGATGCCGGCGATGATCGGCGTGACGCCATAGCGATCGAACCCGAAGCGCATGTACGCGCCGAGTCCGACACCCAGCGCGATCCAGAAGGCATAGCGAAACGCGGTCGGTCCCACGCGCGCCGCAACGGCCGCGCCGAGAATCAGCGTCGCGGTCAGCGCGAGCCCGACCAGTCCCGCGAACATCGGCGTGAAGCCGTCGAACAGCATGTAGACCAGCACCGCCAGCGGCAGCATCAGATACCATTTTTGGCGAATCGCAACCCACGGATTGGGGCACTGCGACTTCGGTATGCCAAGCAGGTGCGCGCGCCCCGCTTCGAGGTGGACCATCCAGAACGCCGTGGCGTAGTAGAGGATGGCGGGCACCACCGCGGCCTTGACGATCGTCACGTACGGAACGTTGAGCGTTTCGGCCATGATGAACGCGACCGCACCCATCACAGGCGGCATGATCTGCCCACCCATGCTCGAGGTCGCCTCGACCGCACCGGCGAAGATCGACGAATAGCCGAAACGCTTCATGAGCGGAATCGTGAACTGGCCGACGGTGAGCACGTTCGCAATGCCGGACCCCGAGATCGTGCCCATCATCCCCGACGAGATCACCGCAACCTTCGCGGGTCCGCCGCGCGCATGCCCGACGAAGCCGAGCGCAATGCTGTTGAACAGGTTGATCATGCCGGCATGCTCGAGGAAGCTGCCGAACAGGATGAACAGGAAGATGTACGTCGCGGAGACCAGCGTCGGGATGCCGAAGATGCCTTCGGTGCCGAGGAAGAGCTGGCCGATGATCTGGTCGATGCCGTAGCCGCGGTGCGCCAGCACTCCCGGCAGGTATTGGCCGAGAAGCCCGTAGGCCAGGAAAACGCCGCAGATGATTGGAAGGGCGATCCCGAGCACGCGCCGGGCCGCCTCGAACAGCAAGACGATGAAGACGGCGCCGACCACGAGGTCCGCAAGGCTCGGGTCGCCCGCGCGCTGGATGAGATCGGCCTCGAACACGAGGTGATAGAGGCTGAGCGCGAATGCACCGGCGGCGATCAGCGCGTCGTACCAGGCGATGCGGTGCCGGTCGACCCAGCGCCCGACCGGGTGGATCAGGAAGGCCAGTGCGAGCAGGAAGCCGACGTGGATCGAGCGCGTCGGCAGGCTCGACAGCGGCGCATAGGCGGCAATGACGAGCTGGTAGGTCGAAAAGCAGAGCGCGATCGCGGCGACCGCACGCGCGTCCCAGCCAGCGAGCACGCGCTTGACGCCGGTCTCTTCGAACGCCGGCTCGTCGGGTCGCGCGACGTCGGCGCCGGTGCTTGCCTCCGCAGCAGGGTCCGACATGATTTTCGCCATTGACTGTGCCGTACCCGGGTGGCGCAAGAAGTGGTATGCGCTGTTCGCTTACTTGAGGATGCCCACTTCCCGATAGTATTTCTGCGCGCCGGGATGAAGCGGCACCGGCATGCCCTGAGTCGCCTTCTTGATGTCGATGGCCTTCGCCGCGGAATGGGCGGCCACGAGCTGGTCGAGGTTCGTCCACAGCGCTTTCGTCATGCCGTAGACGATCTCGTCGCTCACTCCCTCGTGCGTCACGAGGAAATTCTGCACGGCGGCCGTGCTGACATCGCTTGCCTGTCCGTTGTACGTGTTGGCCGGCACGATGGCATGAATGTACGCGGGGTCGTTGATCTTCCTGATCACGTCCTCGGGAATGGGCACCACGACGATCGGCACCGACGCGGCGAGATCGCGCAGCGACGAAACGCCGAGGCCGGCGGATTGCAGCGTCACGTCGATCTGGCGGTTCTTCATGAGCTCGACCGATTCGCCGAACGGGAGGTACTCGACTTTCGCGAAGTCCTTGTATTCGATGCCCGCCGCGTGCAACACCGCGCGCGCGTTGAGCTCGGTGCCCGACTTCGGCGCGCCGACCGAGATCTTCTTGCCCTTGAGGTCGGCGAGCGTCTTGATGCCGGCATCGGCACGCGCGACGATCTGGATGTAGTTCGGGTAGATCGCTGCGATGCCGCGCAGCTTCTTCAGCGGTGACTTGAAGCCGGCTTCCTCGTTGCCCTTCCATGCATCGGACAGCGAATCGCCGAGCGTGAAGGCGATCTCGCCCCGGCCCGCCTGCAGCAGATTGAGGTTTTCGACCGATGCCTTGGTTGCCTGCACCGACGTCTTGACATTCGGCATGGCTTTGCCGATCACGCCGGCGAGCGCGACGCCGAGCGGGTAATAGACGCCGCTGGTGCCGCCGGTCAGCACGTTGACGAAGGTGCCCGCGGCGAAGGCAAGCGGGGCGGCGAGAACAGCCGCTGCGACGAGCAGCGCGCGTGATGCGTGACGTGGTGAAACCATGCGTCCTCCTGGGATGCGGGCCTGCGGGATTGCAGGCCGCATTTTTATGGCGGGTCGCGCCGTGCGGCGACGCGCGCTCGCTCGATTATAGAGCAGGTGCTGCGAGCGCCGATGCGGCGGCGTCGGGCGTCGTCCCGACGATGGCGACCTTCGCGCCGGCCAGTGCACGGTGCAACGCGGCGACGTGGTCGTGCCCGGTCGTCTCGACGACGCACACCACGCGCACCTCCGACAAGTCGGGCCCGGAGAACGCGCGATCGTGCACGATCTCCTTGATGGAAGCGCCCGTCGACGCGATCACTTCGGCGAGGCGCGCAAGGCCGCCGGGGCGATCGCTGATCGACACGGTGAACCGCGACAGGCGTCCGTCGGCGACGAGCCCGATCTCGATGACGCGATCGAGGATCGTGAGGTCGATGTTGCCGCCGCACAGCACCAGCACGACGTTCCTGCCCCTGAGGGTGTCGAGCTTTCCCGCCAGGAACGCGGCGAGCGGCGCGGCGCCCGCGCCCTCGACGACGCTTTTCTCGAGCTCGATGAGGCGCAGCACGGCGAGCGCGATCGTCGCCTCGTCGACCGTAACGACCTGATCGACGACGCGGCGCAGCACGTCGAATGCGAATGCGCCCGCCTGCGCGACGGCGAGTCCGTCCGCGAGCGTCGATGACAGCGTCACGGGTACCGGGTGACCGGCGGCGAGCGCGGCGGTCAGGCATGCGGCGTGCGCAGGCTCGACGCCGATGACGCGAACATCGGGCTTGCGCGCCTCGACGACGGTGCCGATGCCCGCGAGCAGGCCCCCGCCGCCAACCGGCGCAACGATCGCCTGGACGTCGGGCGCCTGCTCGAGGATTTCGAGCGCGATCGTGCCCTGTCCGGCGATCACGTGCTCGTTGTCGAACGGATGGATGAACGTGAGGCGTTCGCGGGCCGCGATCGCTTCGGCCTCGACGCGCGCCTCCGACAGATCGCTGCCGTGCAGCACGACGGTGGCGCCGAGCTGGCGGCAGTTCGACACCTTGATGAGCGGCGCGAACTTCGGCATGACGACTGTCACCGGAATGCCGAGCAGCGCGCTGTGATACGCGACGCCGAGGGCGTGATTGCCGGCCGACGCGGCGATCACGCCGCGCGCGCGTTGCTCGGCTGAAAGCTGCAGCAGCGCGTTGCGCGCGCCGCGCTCCTTGAAGCTCCCGGTGCGCTGCAGATAGTCGAGCTTGCAGTAGATGTGCGCGCCGGTCAGCTGCGACAGCGGAATCGACTCGACGCAGGGCGACTCGTAAATGCCGCCGCGAATGCGCGCGCGGGCGGCTTCGATATCGGCGAGCGTCAGCACGTCGAACGCGATACGGTCAGAACGGCAGGACGATGCCGGGCTTGACCGCGGTGAGCACGCGGCGGAACTCGCCCTGGATGCGCGCAAGAGCCTTCGCGTTATCGGCCTCGAAGCGCAACACGACGACCGGCGTGGTGTTCGATGCGCGGGCGAGGCCGAAGCCGTCGGGATATTCGACACGCAGCCCGTCGATGCGGATGACGTCGACGGCGCCCGGGAAATCCGCCTGGTCGCGCAGCCGCGCGATCAGCGCATGCTGCTCGCCTTCGTCGCAGGCAATCTGCAACTCGGGGGTCGAGATCGCGTCGGGCAGTGCGTCGAGCACCGCCGACGGATCGGCATGGCGCGCGAGGATCTCGAGCAGCCGCGCACCGGCATAGAGGCCATCGTCGAAGCCATACCATCGCTCGCCGAAAAATGTGTGACCGCTCATCTCGCCTGCCAGCGCGGCACCGACCTCTTTCATCCTGGACTTGATCAGCGAGTGGCCGGTCTTCCACAGCATCGGCACGCCGCCATGCTGTGTGATCCACGGCTTGAGGTTGCGTGTCGACTTCACGTCGTAGATGATCGTCGCCCCCGGCACGCGCGTCAGCACGTCGGCCGCGAACAGCATCAGTTGCCGGTCGGCATAGATCACGTGCCCCGCGGGCGTCACGACGCCGAGGCGATCGCCGTCGCCGTCGAACGCAAGGCCGAGCTCGCAATCGCCGTCACGCAGGCGCCGCTTCAGGTCCTCGAGGTTCTTCGGTTGCGACGGATCGGGATGGTGATTCGGAAAGTGCCCGTCGACTTCGCAGAAAAGCTCGACCACTTCGCAGCCGAGTCGGCGGTAGAGCTGCGGCGCGAAGGCGCCGGCGACGCCGTTGCCGCAATCGACGGCGATGCGCATCGGGCGTGCGAGATGAATGTCGCCGGCGATGCGGTCGAAGTACGCCGGGGCGATGTCCTGCGACTGCGTGCGTCCGCTGCCCCGTGCAAATTCGCCGCGCTCGATCCGCACGCGCAGCGCCTGGATATCGTCGCCCGACAGCGTCGTTGCGTCGATCACCATCTTGAGCCCGTTGTAGTCCGGCGGGTTATGGCTGCCGGTCACCATGACGCTGCACTGCGTGCCGAGATGCTGCGCGGCGAAGTACGTCATCGGCGTGGCAACCATGCCGACGTCGATCACGTTCACGCCCGCGGCGCGAATGCCCTCCGAGAGTGCGCCGAGCAGCGCCGGTCCCGACAGCCGTCCGTCGCGCCCGACGACGATCGTGTCGCGATTGCGCTCGCGGGCGAGGCTGCCCAGTGCCTGTCCGATCAGGCGCACGCCGTCGGTGGTCAGCGTGCGGTCGACGATGCCGCGGATGTCGTAGGCCTTGAAGATCTCGGCGGGGAGCATGGAAGCGGGCCCTCTTGCAGTCAGCGGGACGACGGTCGGCCGCGCGGCTCGCCGCCGATCAATGTGAAGTAGTGTAGCAACCGGCCGGGCAGCCAATCGACATTGCCGGGAAACGGGCCGCTTGCAAAGCCGGCGTGCCCCCCGGCGCGCGGCTGCTCGAGCGTGACGGCGTGGCTCACTTCACTCACCGCCGGCAGCGACGAGGCCGGGATGAACGGGTCGTTGCGGGCGTTCAGCACGAGCGTCGGTGCGCCGATCGCACGCAGCCACGGCTTCGATGACGCGCGGGCCCAGTAATCCTGCGTCCCGGCGAAGCCGTGCAGCGGGGCGGTGACCGCGTCGTCGAACTCCCACATCGTGCGCACGCGGCGAATGCGCGGGGCGTCGAGCAGGCCGGGGAAGCGCGCGGCGATCGCCATCGACTTCGGCTTCAGCGTCGCCAGGAAGTGCCTTGCGTAGATGCGATTCACGCCACGGTCGATGGCCATTCCGGCGGCGGTGAGATCGATCGGCGCGCAGACGGCGGCAGCCGCCGTGATCGTTCGCGCCGCATCGGCCTCGGCGCGCCCGAGCCAGTTCAGCAGTGCGCTGCCGCCGAGTGAAACGCCGACGGCGTATACGCGGGCGGACGGTACGCGCGAACGGATCGCCGCGAGCATCGCGCCGACTTCGGCGTGGTCGCCGGAGTGGTAGGCGCGCGGCAGGCGATTGGGCGTGCCGCCGCAACCGCGGAAGTGGGGCACGACGCCGCGCCAGCCGCGCGCGGCGAGCAGCGCCAGCAGCGCGCGGGCGTAATGCGACGTCGAGCCGCCCTCGAGACCGTGGAACAGCACGACGAGCGGCGCGTCCGCTTCCGCGCCCGCCTCGAGCCAGTCGAAGTCCCAGAAATCGCCGTCAGGGGTGTCGACGCGTTCGCGTCGCAGTGCCACGCTTGCGCGCGGCAGGCGAAACGGCCAGATGGTCTGCGCGTGGCCGCCGGCGAGCCAGCGTGGCGCGCGATACGCCGCGATCGTCGCCCCGGCCGCGCGATCGGGCTGCGCATGCCTCGTTGTGCGCCGCTTCGCCGCGAACACCGGGCGACGACGCTAAGCGGCGCGAACGTGCTCGCGCGCAAGCCGCGCGCGCTTCTCGCATGCATCGCGCGCGATCGCAACGTCGGCGAGGAAATGCGGCAGCTCGGACAGCAGCAGCGCCTGTGCGCCGTCGACGAGCGCGCGCGCGGGCTCGGGGTGAAAGTCGACGAGGACCATGTTCGCGCCGGCGATCACGCCTTGCGCGACCGCGTGAAAGATGTCGAGCAGTCCGTCGGGCGCACGGGCGCGCGTGCCGACCGAGTGCGACGGATCGACGGCCACCGGCATGCGCGTCAGGCGCTTGACGACAGGCACGTGCGCGAAGTCGACGAGGTTGCGGTGCGGATCGCCCATGTTCGTCTTCATGCCGCGCAGGCAGAAGACGATCTTGCGATTGCCTTCGGTGGCCAGGTATTCGGCCGCGTTCAGCGACTCGTCGAGCGTAATCCCGAAGCCGCGCTTGATCAGCACCGGGAACTGCTGCTGGCGGCCGACGAGCTTCAGCAGCTCGAAATTCTGCGTGTTGCGCGTGCCGATCTGCAGCATGACACCCGTCGCGTTCCCGGTCGCTTCGAGCGCGCTGCGGATTTCGTCGACATGCGACTCGTGCGTGACCTCCATCGAGATCACCCGGATGCCGTACTTGCCGGCAAGTTCGAACACGTACGGCAGGCATTCGGCGCCGAAGCCCTGGAATGCATACGGAGACGTGCGCGGCTTGTAAGCACCCATGCGCGTGCAAACCTGCCCGTTGTCGCGCAACGCCTTCATCATCGCTTCGACCGACTCGCGCGAATCGACCGCGCAAAGGCCGGCGAACACGTGCAGGCTGTCCTGCCCGAAATGCACGCCGTTGTATTCGAACGACGATGCGCGATCGTCGCCCTGGCTGTGCCGCCCGAGCACGCGGTACGGCTCGGAGACGCGCACGACCTTCGCGACGCAGGGCAGCACCTGCATCTGCTCGACGGTCAGCGCCGCCGTGTTGCCGATCAGGTAGATCTCGGTCAGCGTGACCTCGCTGCCCACTTCGCGGTGGACCCGGTAACTGACGTTCGACAGGCGCTCCAGCTGGCCCGTGAGCATCCGGTAGTCGATGCTTTCGGGGCGGGTGTTCGGTTCGAGGACGAGGATCATCGCGTGTTCTTCTACTGTCGTTTCAAGGGTTTGCAAAAATTGCCGACGGCGCTGCAGCATGCCGCGGCGAGGGGAAGAGCGTCATGTTGCACTGCAAGAGGGTCCGCGCGCAACAAGGGCGCACATAGGCGTCAGCGAATTCGTTGCCTCGGCCGTTACGCTTGCCGTAGACTGGCCTCGACGTCTACGCAGGTCCCAGGGCAGTTCCCCGAAACAACCTTCTCGGAGTTCGCATGAACAAACTGCTACCGCTCATCGTGTTGTCCCTTGTCGCGACGTTCGCGATTCCGGCCAGCGCCGCCGGCAACAAGCAGAACACGAAAATGAGCGACTGCCAGGCGCAGGCTGGCGAAAAGAAGCTCGAAGGCAAGGACCGGCAGAATTTCGTGAACCAGTGCCTCAAGGCCAAGCCGGCCAAGGCGCAGAGCAAGATGGCCGAGTGCAATGCAAAGACCAAGGGCATGAGCAAGGACGACGCCGCCAAGGCCCGCAGCGAATGCATGAAGGCCACCTAGCGATACGTTTTCACCGTACTCCGGTCGGGCGACCTCCTGTCCACCCGCCCGAAACTACCAGACCGCAATCCAGGTGTTTGCGGTCTTTTTTTATCGGGCGACGCGCGGCCGCTGCTCGGCGTCGGTGCGTGGTTGCGTTCAGGGCGTCGCGCCACCGATCAGATGCCCGATCGTGAATGTGACCGCGCCTGCCGTGGCGCCGAGAACGAGCATGCGCACGCCGGAGTAGACGCCGTTGCGCCCGGTGAAAAGCGATAGCACGGCTCCAATCGTGAAAAGGCCGGCAGCGGCGAGACCGATCGTCCATCCGAGCGCATCGGGCCCGACGCGCAACAGATACGGCGCGAGCGGTACGAGGGCGCCGGCAGCGAACGCGGAGCATGAGCGCAGCGCCGCGCCGATCGGCGAGCCCGGTTGCCGGGGGCTCGGGCCGGGATCGGCGCGCACGAGCGGGTCGAGGGCGTTTTCCGGGTTGACGACGAGTCGCTTCGCGAGCCGGCCGGCCTGCTTTACCGGCACGCCCTTCGTCGTGTAGGTGAGGGCGAGCTCCGGCGCTTCGGCTTCGGGGTAGGGGGCGAGATCGTCGCGCTCGAGCGCGACCTGGTACTCGTAAACGTCACGCTGCGACTTGACCGACACGTACTCGCCGGCCGCCATCGCGAACGCCCCGGCCGCCATGCCGGCAACGCCGGAGAGGACGATCATCCTGACGTCGTTCGTCGCACCGGCCACGCCGAGGATCAACCCGGCGTTCGATACGAGGCCGTCGTTCACACCGAACACCGCGGCGCGCAGGTTGCCGCTGACCGCGAGTCCCCGGTGCCGCCGCTCGGACAACACGCCCGCCGCCTCGATCTGCTGCATAGCTTCGCCAACGGCAGCAGCCCCATAGACCGCCATGCCGCGCACCTTCATCGCGGCCAGCACATTGCGCAGCCGTCGCGGTCCGAGCCACTGCACGAGATTGGCGACGAGGCGGGTGCGTGCGTCGGGAACGAACGGCCCGGGCGCCGGATAGCCGCGGGCGGTCAACTGCGCCCGCCAGATGGCCGCTTGTGCTTCGGCTTCGCCAGCCAGGCGACGGAAGAGCTCGGCGCGGATCGTGCCGTTCTCGGCGTCGGCACACGCGCGGTAGAGGTACGCCGAGCGCTGCTCCACGGCCCACGAGTCGAGCGGGTTCACGAGATCACCGCCGTGCTGCGGCCGGCGATTGCCGCGGGTTCTCGTGCTTGCAGGAATCATTCGAGCGCACCGCGACACGATGAGGAACGCAACCCATTTCTTTCAACCCGCGGCAACGGCATCGATGCGCTTCAGTACGTCAGGCGTGAGTTTGCCGACGACGTCCTGCGCCTTCATGTTCTCGACGACCTGCGCAGGACGGCTTGCTCCGGTGATGACCGTCGAAACGTGCCGATTCGCGAGGCACCATGCGATGGACATCTGGGCGAGCGTACAACCGAGTTCCTGCGCGATCGGAACGAGCGATTTGACCTTCGCCAGACGTGTCGGTTCGAGGATGCGCTCGGCAAGCCATTCGAATCCCTTGATCGATGCGCGCGAATCGGCGGGAACGCCCGCGTTGTATTTGCCCGACAGGAGCCCGGACGCGAGCGGGCTCCATGTTGTCGTGCCGAGGCCGAGGTCGTCGTAGAGGCGCGCGTACTCGGTCTCGACGCGCTCGCGATGCAGGATGTTGTATTGCGGCTGCTCGGTCACCGGTGCTCGCAGGTGGTGTCGCGAGGCGATCGCATGGGCCATCACGATCTCGGCGGCGCTCCACTCGGACGTGCCCCAGTAGAGCGCCTTGCCCGATGCGATCATGTCGTGCATCGCCCACACCGTCTCGTCGATCGGCGTGTCGGGATCGGGCCGGTGACAGAACACGATGTCGACGTAATCGAGCCCGAGCCGCGCGAGCGAGCCGTCGATCGCCTGCATCAGGTATTTGCGGTTCAGCGTGTTCCGCTCGTTGGGACCTTCGTGCAATCCCCAGTAGAATTTCGTCGACACGATGTAGGACGCGCGCCGCCAGCCGAGCTTCGCGAGCGCGTCGCCCATGATCGATTCGGAGCGTCCCTTCGCATACACCTCGGCGTTGTCGAAGAAGTTCACGCCCGCGTCGTACGCGACGGCCATGCACTCGCGCGCCACGTTTTCGTCGAGCTGGTTGCCGTAGGTGACCCACGAGCCGAACGACAGTTCGCTGACCTTGAGTCCCGAGCGGCCAAGACGGCGATAGTTCATGACGTTGCGGGCTTGCCGGCGCGGCCGGCGCGCGTAGCGCGGCTGCGGTGACCGGGATTCGGGGAGACGGAAATACTGCGCATCGGCACGCGTTGCGGCGTACTGCCACTACAATCGCGGCTTCATTCTACCCGGAGCAATTCACCAATGCCTACGAGTCGCGCAAGTTCGAGCGCCGCAAAGGCCCCGTTCGACGCCGAAGCCCTGTGGGCGGTGAAGCGCATCGGCACGCCGACGCTGTCGCCCGATGGCCGTCTCGCGTGCGCGCCCGTGACGTCGTATTCGATCGATCGCAACGTCGGAACCACCGAGCTGTGGCTGTATCCGACCGGTTTCGGGTCGCGCGTCGGCGTGCCCGCGAAGCCGCGCAAGCTCACGGGCGGCGACAAGGACAGCGATCCTCGCTTCTCGCCGGATGGAACGCGCGTTGCGTTCACGGCGAAGCGTGGCGACGACGGCGAAGCGCAGATCTACCTGATCGCGCCCGACGGCGGCGAGGCGGTGCGGCTCACGCGCGTGGCCACGGGCGTAAGCGCAATCAAATGGTTTCCCGACGGCACGCGCATCGCATTCGTGTCGTGGGTGTGGCCCGACCTTCGCGGCGAGGCGGCGCAAGCGAAACGCTACCGCGAGAAGAAGGACGAGAAGGTGCAGGCGCACCTGACCGAGCGCGGCGAATACCGCTACTGGGATCACTGGCTGACCGATGGCCGCGAGCCGCACGTGTTCGCCTGCGACGTCGCGACGGGCCGCTGCGAGGACCTGCTCGCAGGCACCGGGCTCGCGCTGCAGCCGTGGGATCCGGCCGCCGAACACTACGACATCGCCCCCGACGGAAGCGAGCTCGCCGTCACGGTCGACCCGGCGCCCGAGCCGGGCATGATGCATCGCTGCGACATCGTCGTGGTCGATCTGCGCACGCGGCGCACGAAAAACCTCACGTCGGCAAGCGGCATGTCGGACGAGCACCCGTGCTACTCGCCCGACGGCCGCTCGATCGCCTACCACGCGTACGACACCGCGCGCGCCTTCAACGACCAGGGGCACCTGCGCGTGCTTTCGCGCAAGACGGGTGCGAGCACGCGGCTTGCGCCGGCATTCGATCGTGCGACGACGCATCTCGCGTGGACCCCCGATTCGGCGGCACTGCTGTCGCTGACCGAGGATCGCGGTCGCGTCGGCCTCTGGCGGCATCCGCTTGGCGGAAGCGCACCGTCGCCGCTGGTTCCGGGCGGCGTGGTCTCGGGTTACGCGCAGTCGGTCGATGGCAGCGTGCTCGTCTACACGCGCGACACCGCGCGGCATCCGCCGGCGCTGTTTGCCGCATCCGGCGACGGCAGCGGTGAGCGCGCGATCGAATCGCACAATCGGGCGCTCCTCGCGCGCCACGCGCTCGGTGACGTGCGCGAATTCGAGGTGGCGGGCTTTCACGGCGAGCCGGTCCAGCTGTTCGTCACGTATCCGCCCGGGTTCGATCCCAAGCGCAAGTGGCCGCTGATGCACTCGATCCACGGCGGTCCGCACGCGGCGCATCACGACGGATGGCATTTTCGCTGGAACACGCAGGTGTTCGCGGGGCAGGGCTATGTCGTTGCGGCGGTCAACTACCACGGCTCGTCGGGCTTCGGACAGGCGTTCCTCGAAACGATCACCGGACGCTACGGCGAAAAGGAATTCGCGGATACCGAAGCCGCCACCGATCTGCTCATCGCGCAGGGATACATCGACGCGACGCGGCTCGTGGCGACCGGCGGCAGCTATGGCGGGTTCATGGTCGCCTACATGAACGGACACACCGACCGTTACCGCGCGTTCGTGTGCCACGCCGGCTGCTACGACTGGGTCAGCATGATGGCCACGGACGGCTATCGCTTCTTCGCGAAGGAGCTCGGCGCCTTCCACTGGGACGACGAGGCGCGCGTCATGCGCCAGTCGCCGCACCATTACGTGAAGCAGGCGAAAACGCCGACGCTCGTGATCCACGGCGAGCTCGATTACCGCGTCCCCGCGACGCAAGGACTGCAGTATTTCAACTCGCTGAAGGCGAAGGACGTTCCGGCCCGGCTCGTCTATTTCCCGGACGAGAACCACTGGATCCTGAAGCCGCGCAATTCGCTGCTGTGGTACCGCGAATTCTTCGCGTGGCTCGGCCGCTTCGCGCCGGCGAAGGCCCCGCCGCGCAGTGCCGAGGACAAGCGGGTCAGGCAGAAGGCGCCCGCCGCCTGACGCGGGACCGATCAGCGCGTGCGATGCGCCGTATATTCTTCCTCGATATTGTCGCGGTAATACGACCACGGCGACGACGACGTCGAGAAGCGGCGCCATACTTCACCGGGGACGCCGCGGTACTCGAGCGTTCCGGACGTGAGCTCGACGACGAGCCGGCGCGCGCGCTCGTCGTACCCCGCGGCGCGCAGGCTGCCGCCGTTCATCCGTTTCATCTCCATCGCATCTCCTTGCCGGTCCAGGCCACCATGCGCCGCACGCCGGGCGCGCGGGAGTCCGATGCTACGATCGGCCGCGCGTTCCTTTCAAGCGTCACCCGCACCACTAGGCCCCTGGTGTGCTGCGCGCTCGCGGCCCTCGTTGCATTCCTGCCCTGCGCGCACGCCGGTGATGGCGCCAAGACGCTGCGCGTCGCGATGTCGATCGCCGAGACGAGCTTCGATCCGGCATTCGCGTCGGATGCCGCCTCCGACGGCATCATCGCGAACGTGTTCGACACGATGCTCGACTACGACTATCTTGCGCGTCCGGTCATGCTCGTGCCACGCGCGCTCGACGCGATGCCGCAGGTGCAGGACGGCGGACGCACCTACCTGTGCAAGGTGCGCAAGGGCGTCTACTTCACGCCGGACCCGGCGTTCAAGGGGCAGCGGCGCGAGTTGACCGCAGGCGATTTCGCGTACGCGTTGAAGCGCGTGCTCGATCCGGCGGTGAAGTCGCCCTGGCTGTGGCTGCTCGAGGGCAAGCTCGTCGGCGGCAGCGAGGCGCGCGAGCAGGCGGCGAAGCGCGGGCACTTCGACTACGACGCGCCGCTGGCCGGACTCGAGGTCGTCGACCGCTACACGCTGCGCATCCGGCTCGTCGCACCCGACCTGCGCTTCCCCTACGTGCTGGCCGTGCCGAACCTTGCGGCGCAGGCGCGCGAAGTCGTCGAAGCCTACGGCAACGACATCGGCGCGCATCCGGTGGGCACCGGCCCTTACATGCTCGGCGAATATCGGCGCAGCACGCGCATCGTCCTCGTCGCCAATCCGGGGTTTCGGGAAACGTATTACGAGCCGGCCGGCCCGATTCCGGAATCGTCGCGCGGCGCCGCCGCCGCTTTGCGCGGCAAGCGATTGCCGCAGGCCTCGCGCATCGAGATCAGCATCATCGAGGAAGGGCAGGCGCGCTGGCTCGCCTTCCTCAATCGCGAGATCGACTTCCTCGATATCCTGCCGTCCGAGTTCACCGCGCAGGCGCTCGACGCGAGCGGCAAGCTGCTGCCGTCGCTCGCCGCGCGCGGCATCGTGCACGACGTGCTGCTGCGGCCCAATTCATGGTGGGTCTACTTCAACATGGAGGACCCGGTCGTCGGCGGTTATTCGCTGGAGCGCATTGCGCTGCGCCGCGCGATCGGCATGGGCTACGACAACGCCGAGGCGATCCGCGTGCTGCTCAAGGGTCGCGCCGTGCCGGCGAACGGCCCGATTCCGCCGGACATCGCCGGCTACGATCCGACGCTGCACACCGACGCGCAACTCTACGATCCGGCGCTGGCGCGCGCGCTCCTCGACCGCTTCGGCTACAAGGATCGCGATGGCGACGGATACCGCGAGACGCCGGACGGCAAGCGCCTCACGATCGAGCGCTGGTCGACACCGAACTCGGCGTCGCGGGAGAGCGACGAGCTGTGGAAGAAGAACATGGACGCGATCGGGATCCGCATCGTCGTGAAGAAGGACCGCGTGCCGGAGCTGCGCAAGATGGCGCGCCAGGGAAAGATCCCGATGCGCTCGGATGGCTGGAACGCCGACTACCCCGATGCCGAGAACTTCATGCAGCTGTTGTACGGACCGTCGGGTCCCGAGAACAACGCGCGCTTCGACCTGCCGGAGTTCAACAGGCTCTATGAGCGCGCGCGCACGCTGCCCGATTCGGCGGAACGTACGCGCCTGTTCGACCGGATGACCAGGCTCGTGATCGCCTACGCGCCGTGGCGCATGACCTACCACGTGCTCGAAGACAGCCTGCGCCATCCGTGGATCGGCACGTACGTGCCGCACCCGATCCGATCGCAGTGGTGGCAATACATCGACGTCGACCCGGCGCTGCGCGCGTCAGCACACTAACGCGCGCGGATTACGGCTTCTTCGGGATTTCGTACGGCTTGCAAGTGAGATGCACCGCCTGCTGCTCGCGCGTGAGCTCGACTTCCATGCCCTTGCCGCGCAGTTCCATGAGCCCGTTGATGTAGCGGAAGCCCGACCCGCCCGGCACCTGATAAAGCACGACGCGCGTCGCGTCGGGCATCAGCAGGCGCGCTTCGCCCTCGGCGAAGCGGATCACGATCCGCTCGCCCGGGCGCTCGCAGTCGATCGTATTCTTGGCAGCCTCGAGCTCTTCCTTCGTCGGGCCGTTCTGGCATGCGGCGAGCATGCCGACCGCGACGATCGACGCGAGGAGGGTTCGTTGCAACATGCAGCGCTCCGCAAACAGGGACGCGGCGAGCATAACACCGGCGCTGCATGCACTTGCATGCTCCCCCCACGCTTGTGGCTTCGCCGCTGCGCTGCCCCCGGAGGGGGCGGAGTTCGCGCCTTGGGGCGGCGCTGCGGCGCTCATTGCAGGATCGCGCGCGAAGGCGGGGTCGCGGCCGCACTTCGAAAGCGCACGCCCTCGGCGTACGACAGCACCTCGGTCTGGCGGCCGCCGCGATTCGCCTCCTGCATCGCCTGCCACCAACGCGGGTCGAGCAGATCGGCGTGGAACGTGATGAACGCCTGGCGGATCGCCGGGTCGGTGAGAAGAAATGTCGCGAACTCCTCCGGGAACACGTCGTGCGTGCCGACGGGATACCACACTTCGTCCGACAACTCGTCGACACCCGCCGGTCGCATCGGCATGGCGCGGAAGCGGCAGTCGGTCAGATAGTCGATCTCGTCGTAGTCGTAGAACACCACGCGGCCATAGCGGGTCACGCCGAAGTTCTTGAACAGCAGATCGCCGGGAAAGATGTTGACCGCCGCGAGCTCCTTCAGTGCATTGCCGTAATCGCGGATCGCGCGCACGCGGGCGGCGGCATCGGCGCTGGCGAGGAACAGATTGAGCGGCGTCAGCCGGCGCTCGATGTAGACGTGCCGGATGATCACGTAGGCGCCGTCGCTCTCGAGCTGCGAGGCGATCGTCGTCTCGAGCTCGGCCAGCAGTTCGCCGGTGAAGCGCTCGCGCGGAATCGCCACGTCCGAATATTCGAGCGTGTCGGTCATCCGTCCGGCGCGGTCATGATGCTTGACGAGCGCGTACTTCTGCTTGACGCGCGAGGCGTCGGTGTCCTTCGACGGCGCGATCCGGTCGCGGATGACCTTGAACACGTACGGATAGGACGGCAGCGTGAACACCATCATCACGAGCCCCTCGATGCCCGGCGCGGTGACGAGCCGGTCGGTCGAATGGCGCAGGTGATGCAGGAAGTCGCGGTAGAAGAGCGTCTTGCCGTGCTTCTGCAGCCCGAGCATCGTGTAGAGCTCGGACGCCGTCTTGTCCGGCAGCATTGCGCGCAGGAATTCGACGTACGCGGAGGGCACCTCCATGTCGACGAGGAAGTACGCGCGATTCGCCGAGAACAGCAGCGCAAGCTCCAGCGGATCGGTGAGCAGGGCATCGATGTAGAGCCGCTCGTCGCTGCGCCGCTTGATCGCGGCGACGAACGGGTACGTCTTGTCGGCGTTCACCACCCTGCCGACCGCGTACGCCGTCTGGTTGCGGAACAGCAGGCTCGCGAGCAGCTGGATCTGGCAATTCGCATCGACGACGAACGGCCGCGGCAGCCGCCGGCGCAGCGCGGCGAGCACATGGATCAGGTCGGCACGAAAATCCGCAAACCGCAGGTCCAGCCCGAAGTCGAGAACGACGTCGATCAGTGTTGCGCGCAGGCCGAGCCGACGCGGGTAGTAGCATCGATACGACGGTGCACCGTCGTCGAGATACTCGGTCGACGTGGCGGGGCGCACGAACAGGCACCGGTTGTGGAAATACGTGCGATGCAGGACCTTCGTCGAGACGGTGTTGAAGAACGTCTCCGCACACTCAGGCTGGCGATGCTCGGCGAGGAGCGTGACGAAGCGCTGCCTCACCTTCGCCCAGAACCCGTCGTCGCCGCTGAAACGAAACTCGCGCTCGATGCGCTCGACGGTTTCCGCGACGCGCCGGTCGTAGAAGTCGATGCGGTCGCGCGCGACGTGGCCGATCGCCATCCAGTTGCCCGCCTGGAATTGGCGCTTCGCGGCCCGTGCGCAGTCGCGGAACAGCGCGTAGTGCCGGTCGAACTCGTCGACCAGCACGCGTGCAATGACCTCCGGTGATGCGACGGCCGCGTCGTCCATGGTGGCACCGGGGTCGCGCGCGGCGTCAGTCGTCGCGCCGAACGGCATGTCGCCGCCTGCCGCGCGGTGCGCCGCTTCAGTCGCCCTTGGCCTTCTGGATCTGGTCGTTGTAGGCCTTGACGCCGGCGTTGTATTCCGCAATCGCCGCATTCGACGCCTTCACGTGCGGCTCGGCCAGCGCCTGCTGCTCCTCGATGAACTTCTTCAGGCAGTCGACGTAGGTGACGAAGTCCTTCTGCCAGCTGCGCTTCTGATTGTCGCTCGCGAGATTGCCTGGATACTCCCCGGGCTTGCTGCAATCGGGTTTCGGTGTGGCCGCAGCAGGCGTCGCAGGGGCGGCGGGTGCCGCGGGTGCCGTTGTTTGCGCCGTGGCGGAAGCGGCGACGGCAGCGAAGACGAGTACTGCGAGGGCACGGATGGCGCGATCGGTCACGGAAATCCTCCTCGAAACGATGCTGCGCATTCTAACTCCGCCCGACCGGATGCCCACGGCGCGAGCGGCAGGGCGCGATGGCGAAACTCAGGTCCCGACGAGGCCGCCGAGCGCGCGCAGGCCGACCATGATGAGGTCGATGCCGCTTTCGCTCTCGAACTCGCGCCGGTTTTTTGCAAGCTCGCGTTCGACGTTGGCGATCGCGATCACCGCGTCGCCCGACATCGGTTGCACGCTGGTGCGCTTCGACTCGGCCGTCGCGAGCCGGTCGAGCGCCTCGCCGACCGCGTCGGGATCGAGAAGCATCACCGGCGCGCCGCAATAGGGACAGACGGCCGACTTGTCGAGCGGCACCGGCGCGCCGCAACTCACGCAGCGCACCGTCGTGACGACCGCGCGCAGGCGGGCGAGCTCGCCGGGGTCGGGCGCACGGATGAAATTCTTCTCGCGCAGAAATTGCACGTACGGCGTGAAGCGCCCGTGGCCGTAGCGGCAGCGGTAATAGGTGAATCGGGTGGTGTGCTGCAGATCCTGCGTGAGCGAGAGCGGCGTCGTGCAGCGCGGACAGGGGAGGAGGGCGGGGTACGCATCGCGATGCGTCGGCCGCGACGAGCCGATCGCCCGAAACAACGCGATCACCGCTCCCGGCGTGAGCTGCTGGCTTTCCGTGGCATCGAGCCACAGTGCCTGGCAATCGTCGCAGACGTCGAGCGCAAGCGGCGCCAGCGGCTCGCGCGGCAATGCAAGCGAGCGCATGTCCCGGCGGCAGCCGGGACAGGTCAGCACCGCCACGGCGTTCGGTGACCGGCGCAGGCAGGTCGCGTGCAGCGGCGCGTCGCTGCGCGCGTTACGAGGCGACGCGAAGTGTGGCGAGCGGGCAATTGACCCAGTGCACTTCCCGGTTCTCGCGGCGTGCCGCCCGTTCGACCTGATCCATCCGGTCGGTGTTGCAGACGACACGCCCGTCCACGTCGGACCTTGCAAGCTGCACCGGCGCGCAGGCCGCCAGTGCGCCGGCGACGACGGTGATCGACAGCGCAAACAGGATGGTGTTCATGCCGCGCCTCCTTCGCCGGCAATCATAGGGCAGAGGCTGCGGCCGCCGCAAGTAGCGGGCCGCCGGGGCTCAGCGCGCCGCGAACGTGTTGCAATCGCGTAAATCGCCCGACGCGAGGCCGGTGCGAAACCAGCGCGTTCGCTGCTCGGCCGAGCCGTGCGTGAACGAATCGGGAACGACATAGCCCTGCGTGCGCTTCTGGATCCTGTCGTCGCCGACCGCGGCCGCCGCACGCAGTCCGCTGTCGACGTCACTGGCGTCGATCATGTTGCGCTTCTGCGCGTAGAAGCCCCACACGCCCGCGTAGCAATCGGCCTGCAGCTCGAGACGAACCGACAACGCGTTGGCCGTTCGCTCGTCGCCCCCCTGCATCTGCGCCTGGACCTTGTCCATCGTGCCGAGCAGGTTCTGCACGTGGTGGCCCACCTCGTGCGCGATCACGTACGCCTGCGCGAATTCCCCGGGCGCGCCGAAACGCGTCGCGAGCTCGTTGAAGAACGACGTGTCGAGGTAGAGATCACGGTCGCCGGGGCAGTAGAACGGGCCGACGGCCGCCGCGGCGCGCCCGCATGCGGAGTGGGTGACGCCGCGATACAGCACGAGCTTCGGCGGCACGTAGCGCGAGCCCATCTGCTTGAAGATCGCGCCCCACACGTCCTCGGTGTCGCCGAGCACCGCGACCGCAAAATCCTTGTGCACGTCGGCCGTCGACGACGTGGCGCCCGTCTGCGGGCCATAGCCGGGCGGGTTCGTCGGCGGCGCCTGCTGCACGGTGCCGTCGTTGCCGGAGAGGAGCCCCAGCATCTCGAGCGGGTTGATGCCGAACAGCATCCCGACGATCACGAGGATGATGAGCGCGCCTCCGCCGATATGCAGGCCGCCGAACGGTACTCCGCCGCCGCTGCCTTCGGGCGCACCGCCGGTGCGGTCCTCGACGTTCTCGCTCCGCCTGAAATCGCCCCAACGCATCGCCGATCTCCCTTCAGGGTTTCAATGCGCGATAAAGAAACGGCAGGCTCACGTCCATCCGGTAATCGATCGACGAGTGATTGTCGTCGAATTCCTCGTAGACGTGCGCGATGCCGTGCTGCGTCAGGCGCTTCGACAGCAGGCGCGCGCCGTAATGCAGATGATACTGGTCGCGCCACCCGCAATCGATGTAGATGCCGAGCATCGTCCGGAGGTTCCGCTTGCAGGTCGCGACAAGATTCACGGGATCGTTGCGCAGCCACCTGCGCCAGCGCGCGGCGATGAGCTCGCCCGTCTCGAGATTGAAGGGCAACCTGAATCCGAGCGGCACCTTCGGGTCGGGATCATAGGTCGCAGCCATCGCGAGGTTCATCAGCGCGTGCACTTCGGCGTCGCCGAGCTTGTCCTTCGCGAAGACGTGATCGAGGAAGCGGCGCACGCGCCCATCGTCGATGCCCGCGGCCACATCGCGCTCGTCGCGCGCCACGTCGACGCGCCCCGGCGTGCGTGGCCGCTTGCGGTAGCGGTCGAGCTCGTTCAGCGTGCGCGGCCAGTCGGTGTAGTAGCAGAAGTCGAACAGCGCATCGCCCGAATGATCGGCGATCGCGCCCCAGTGCTGCGCGTAGCGCATCGCATGGATCATCGCTCCATAGCCGCCCGACGATTTGCCGAAGCACCCGCGATGCTCGCGTGCGGCGAGCGTGTGGAATTCGCGGTCGACGAACGGGATGAGCTCGCGCGTCAGGTAATCGGCGTAGCGACCGATCGCCGGCGAGTTGACGTACTGATTGCCGCCCATCGACGTGAAGCAGTCGGGAAACACGATGATCGCCGGGCCCATGCGCCGCTCGGCCAGAAGGCGCGCGGCGCGCTCGGGCACGTTCTCGTCGAACGGACGCCAGTTGATGTGCGCGAGACCCGACCCGGTGAAGCCGACGAGATCGAACAGCACCGGAAAGCGGCGCCCACGCCCGCTGGTGCGGCCGCGCACCGTGCCGCTGTCGTAGCCCGGCGGCAGCCACACGGCCAGCTTTCGCACATGCGGATCGCCAAGCGGATTGTCGGCCAGCACGCGGGACTCGTATTCGAGCACCAGCGTGGTGCCCGAGGGCTGCGTCATTTTCTTTCGGCTCATGAGGGGTCGGCGTCCGGAACGAATGGCCGCGATTGTGACCGCCCGGGCGCAGGCAGGCAACGTTAGAATCGACGCCTTTTACGTGGATCGACATGCCACGACCCGAGCCGGCGTACGCCGACCTTCCACCGATCACCCGCCGCGCGCTGTTCGCGAGCTTCCTCAAGATGGGTTTGCTGGGCTTCGGCGGCGTGCTGCCCTGGGCGCGGCGCGTGATCGTCGACGAGCGCCGCTGGCTCGGCGATCGCGAATTTGCCGAACTGATCGGGTTGTGCCAGGTGCTGCCCGGCCCGAACGTGGTGAACCTGTCGGTCATCATCGGTGCACGAACGCACGGCGCCGTCGGCTCGCTGATCGCCGTCGCCGCCATCCTGCTGGTGCCGGTCGGCCTCATGCTGGTGATCGCCGCGTTCTACGCCGCCGTCGCACAAGATCCACTCACGCGCAACGCGATTGCCGGTGCGTCTGCAGCGGCCGCGGGGCTGATCCTCGGCACCGCGATGCGGCTTCTGTTGCACACGCGCCCGCCATTGCGCGGTCTGTTGACCGGCGGCGCGGCATTCGTTGCCGTCGGCATCCTGCAGTGGCCGCTGCTGTGGGTGATCGTCGTGCTGATCGTTGCCGGCATAGGCGCCGAGTGGCTCGCGCGCCGATCCGGCGCCTGATCCGATGCATGCCGACACGCAAGTGCTGGCGGAGATCGCGACGCGCTTCGCGGCGCTGTCGCTCGTGGCCATCGGCGGCATCAACGCGATCCTGCCGGAAATTCATCGCGTCGTCGTCGACCTCGAAGGCTGGATGACGAGTGCACAGTTCGCCGACCTGTTCGCGATCGCGCAGCTCGCGCCAGGGCCCAATGCGATGGTCGTCGCGCTCGTCGGCTGGAAGGTGGCCGGCGTGACCGGCGCGCTGGTCGCGACGATCGCCGCCTGCGGGCCGTCGTCGCTGGCCTGCTACATCGCCTGGCACTGGGCCGATCGGCTGCGCGAATCGCCGACGCGTGCGCTGGTGCAGCGCGCGCTGGCCCCGCTCGCGATCGGCCTCATCCTCGCGAGCGGCTACACGCTCGCCCGTGGCGCCGACCGCTCGCCCGGCGCTTTCGCGTTGACGCTGCTCGCTGCGGCGACGCTTGCGTGGACGCGCGTCAACCCGGTGTGGGTGCTGCTGGTTGCCGGCGTTGCCGGACTCGCCGGGTTCGCGTAGCGCGGCTACTTCTTCCGCGGATCGACCATCGAGCCGCGGCAGCGCGGCGCACCGCAGCGGCACGCGTAATTCGCGAGCAGCCGCTTGCTGCGCCGGCCGGGAACGTTGAGCTTGTAGTCGTACGACAGCTCCTCGCCGGCGCGAATGGTGCGCTTCGCCTCGATGATGACGCGTCCCTCGTCGTCCTCGTACGGCACGCAATTGGGCTGGCAGCTGTGGTTGATCCAGCGCGCGGCATTGCCGCGCACGCCGGCGTCGATCACACGACCATCGTTCAACTCGAACAGGAACGTGTGAAACGGATTGTCGGGGTCGCTGTCGGGAAGATCGTCGGCCTCGTCGGCCGAGATCCGCCGCCCGCGGTACTCGATGATGTCGGCGCCCTTGCGAATGGTGCGTGTGGCGAACACGCCGCGTCCATGAATCGGCGAATGGCGCACCACGTACGCGGGCTTGGGACGCGTCGTCGGTGACTTGCGGGAGCGGGCTTCGGGCATCGGCAGGGTGTCGGGAAGGTTTCGCGGGACGTTCGCAGGGAGCGCGCGATTGTCGCATGCGCCGGCAGAAGCAGCCGCGGGCGCTCTTGAAAACGGCTGCCGCATTCCGCATAATAGTTCGCATGCGAAACACTCACATGCATATCGAATCGGCGCCGCGCCGGGCCGCGAGCCCGGCGCGCGGCACGCGCTCGCCCGCCCCGGCCGACCGGCTCGAATCGCTCGGCATCCTGATCGCGGGTCTGTCGAAGGCGTGGCGCGAGGAGCTCGACCGGCGCCTGCGTCCGCTCGGCCTCACGCGCGTGCAATGGCAGGCGCTGCTGTGGCTGTCGCGCGCAGGCGGCACGCTCGTCCAGCGCGAGCTGTCGGGCTACCTCGACATCGGCGCGCCCGCTACCGTCGCCCTCGTCGACCGGATGGAACGCGACGGCCTCGTCACGCGTAGCGCCGTGCCCGACGACCGGCGGCGCAACGCCGTGGTCCTCACGCTGAAGGCCCGGC